>Ga0115007_10000010_pt1 | contig 90391 bp, 82 predicted proteins | sample ArcOceMetagenome_2_FD_87166 | JGI IMG/M metagenome (GOLD analysis project Ga0115007, IMG submission 87166) | Marine eukaryotic phytoplankton communities from Arctic Ocean - Arctic Ocean ARC135M Metagenome | ecosystem: Environmental > Aquatic > Marine > Oceanic | place: Arctic Ocean | collected...
CAATGTAAGGGTCGTTTGTAAATGTCCATGTTCCCTAATGTATTATTGAAAATATCAATCATCCCAGTTAAATAACCGACATCTCCCATGTGTTCCAATTCCTTACATCCCAATTGAAGGTTCTCCATAAAAGATTGTATGGACATTGCATCCTTACATTGCGTGTTCAAAAAGAAATTCAAATTGAATTTATTGTTATTATTTGTCGTCTTGTTGTTTGTCACTGTTGATATTTTTGATATTTGTTCGGATAACTTTTCTATTTCTTTTTTATGTTCTATGTCTCGTTTATGTTGTTCTATGTCTCGTTTATGTTGTTCTTCGAGTAATTTTTTATTTTCATCGTCTCGTCTTTGTAATTCATTCATTAGTAAATTTATATTATTATCACTACACACAGTTTCATTATCTTTACTAATATTGTTACACTTAGGCTTATGATTATATAGTGAAGCCATATGTTTATAAATTTTTCCACAGTCACACTTATATTCTGTTGGGATTTTTATTTGCGATTTTCCTTTATTTCTATGTTTCAGTGTCATTAAATGTTTATTATAATCGTATCGATTGCTGCATTTATAATGACAAATTTCACAAGAATATTCTTGGGATTTTTTAGGCGATTTTAGTATTGTATTTTCTTTATTTTTATGTTTCAGTGTCATTAAATGTTTATTATAATCGTTGTTATGATAGCATTTATAATTACAAATTTCACAAGAATATTCTTGGGATTTTTGATTGCGATTTATTATTGTCATTTATTGTATATTATACAACGAAAAAAATCGCCTAAATAATTCCCAACACACATATTAAAATATATTGTGGTAACACCCATTATTTGACGATTTTCATTTTAAAGCATTTTACTGCATAAGGAAAAAACTCATTTTCTTCCAAAAAAAGTATATCCTATATACCACAAAATTGATTTAAAATGTTACATACACGTATGATTACAATTAAATGACTGATTTTATAGAATTACCGAAAAAATCAGCAGACCGCGTCAAAGGTCAACTTTATATAAATAATAAAAATGAGGGTATTAAATGGGATGGAAAACAGTTACGAACGATGTGTAGATGTGGAAAATCACAACCAAACTACAATAATGAAGGTGAATCCACAGCAGTATGTTGCTCTTCATGTAAAACGCCTGAAATGGTGAATGTAGTATCTAAGAAATGTAGATGTGGAAAATCAATACCAACCTACAATAATGAAGGTGAATCCACAGGAGTATGTTGCTCTTCATGTAAAACGCCTGAAATGGTTAATGTAGTATCTAAAAGATGTAGATGTGGAAAATCAATACCAATCTTCAATAATGAAGGTGAAACCAGAGCAGTATGTTGCTCTTCATGTAAAACGCCTGAAATGGTGAATGTAAAACACGCAAAATGTAGATGTGGAAAATCACAACCAAACTACAATAATGAAGGTGAATCCACAGCAGTATGTTGCTCTTCATGTAAAACGCCTGAAATGGTGGATATCAAAAATAAAAGATGTAGATGTGGAAAATCACAACCAACCTTCAATAATGAAGGTGAATCCACCGCAGTATGTTGCTCTTCATGTAAAACGCCTGAAATGGTGGATGTAAAACATAAAAAATGTACAAGTGAATGGTGTAATACACAATGTAATAATGACAAATACGACGGTTATTGTCTCCGTTGTTTTATGTATTTATTTCCAGACAAACCAGTATCACGAAATTACAAAACCAAGGAATTTGCGGTGGTTGAATATGTAACAACAGAGTTTCCATATGTAGATTGGGTTGCGGATAAAATGGTAAATGGTGGCTGTTCCAAAAGACGGCCAGATTTGCTATTAGACTTGGGTTATCAAGTGATTATTATAGAAGTAGATGAAAACCAACATACAGACTATGATTGTAGTTGCGAAAATAAACGAATTATGGAATTGTCACAAGATGAAGGACATCGTCCAATAGTATTTATTCGTTTTAATCCGGATAACTATGTAAATACTGATGGTTCAAAAATTATATCGTGTTGGGGAACAGATGGAAACGGAATATGCGTTGTCAAAAAAAGTAAAAAAAATGAATGGGTCCAACGATTAAATTGTTTGAAAGAATCCATCAATTATTGGATAAACCCCGAAAATAAAACAAATAAAATGGTAGAAACTGTACAATTATTTTATGACGACTGGAATTAGCGTTTGAGTATTGCATCGTTTTATGGTTTTATATTGTATGTAGCGTGGGTAAATATCCAAGTAAAAAAAGTCTAATAACAAAATAAAATATTTTTCGGCATAAATTTCCATACAATAAATGTAATTACTGATAAATGCGTCATTCAATATAATATTTATTATCATTTCATATAACAAAAATTATTTTCGAAACCCCTTTTTAAAGCCTTTGGGAACAATTTGTTGCTGGCTCTTGGTACCAGTACGTCAGGGCTTGATTCTCTGACGTGGACCATAATGTTCTTGATTTTTTTCGATTCTATCATTGTTATAGTTTTTATTATGAGATTGATTCGTCTCATCAATCTCAATGAAATCACGTAGGCTGAGCTCACGTGTCGAATTTTCCATGTTTAGTTACAAATGAATAGTGTGATTACTTTATGTTAATTTGACTTTGACTTTGACATTGATTCAATTTTTATTATTATTATTATACATTATCACTGGGTTTAGTATAATAATTTTAATATAATTTAAAATTATTTAAATTGTATGTAATTTGGTTGATGTGCGGTGCATTATACACGGACCTCTTTAATCGACGATGAGAAAGAATGTTTCGGGTTCGCTTTCTCCCACGCATTCTCCCACTCTTTACACGAGCTCTCCTTACCCCACCAGTCCTTCCCCTTTGGAAGTCGGCCGTACTTGGCGATTGTCTCAACCTTGGTGAGACCGTCGCGCCGTGCTAAGTTTCGTGCCCGTGACTGGCGATGCTTCCACGTGCCGCGATAAGTATAGTCCTTCTTGGCTATTATGGTGTCTTTATTGGTGTATGTCTTTTTTAAATTCGTCGACTGGGAATGACTCGTATTTACTGTATTTATTAGATTGAATATATTTTCTTGTTTTAATGTTGAGTCAGCCATTGTATGTGCTATACATATACTCCCACAAATAATTCCGCCAGATTCAGTTTTACATAAAAAATTGAATCATTTTTAATATAATTCAATAATATAAATCGAAATATATTATTAGTATATTTCAATAATATAAATCGAAATATGGAAGAAGTGAATAGTGTATTAACATCAATAATAGATAAGTTACCGGGGGTGCCCAAGATAACTAAGAAACAAAAAGAAGTGGATAAAGTATTTCGCCCTGATCTATCAGGTAATTCAATATGGGTATCACGAGAGGATATAAAACGAAGTCCAATGTTGGACTGGGGGAATAATGGTGCAGCAAGACACGGAGTGTATTTTGCAGATAAACGTTATATTTGGGAAAAACAAGGAGACCGTTCGATAACTGCACTTCGGACAGTGGGGTTTAGTGATTGTGCATTGTATGGTGCATCGCGTCCAATAAGAAAAGATATACACGATCATCACAAAGCAATGGGGTGTGTAGTTTGCGGTAGTCGGTCAGATTTAGTTACTGACCATAAAAATGATTTATATAATGATCCCAGGGTTCTGAATGCGAAGACACAGACAATTGAAGATTTCCAGTGTTTGTGCAATCACTGTAATTTACAGAAGAGACAAATCGCAAAAGTAACAAGAGAATTTGGAAAGCGCATAGGCGCTACAACGATTCCATCACTTGCAGTGTTCGGTGTAGATTTTATAGAGGGGGATGAAAGTTTTGACGGGACAAATGTATATGCAATGGTGGGAACGTATTGGTATGACCCCATCGAATTTATGAAAATGATGAAAATAGAAACATTTCAGTTTTGCGGTTAAAAAATGTGTAAATGAATTATATCTGTATTTTTTAATCCATAATTTCTAGTACTTTATCCACATATTCCTTTGAAATGTCACATCCCTTGAAATTTCTATTTGTATTTTTAGACGCAATGGCAGTGGTGCCCCCGCCCAAAAATGTATCAAGTACGCAGTCACCTTCGTTACTGTGTTTTTTAATGAGGTCTTCAAAAAGGGGTAGACTTTTTTGCGTGGGATGAAACCGATTTTTGCCACCCTGTAACGGATATTTATAAATACCATTGTCATATTGTCCATTAAAAGTGGGTTTTCCGCCTTTTACACCGAGCAAAGCAATCTCGCGACAATTGGTCAAATAGTTGATTTTGGAGTTGAGTGGTTGGGGATTGGTTTTAATCCATTCAATAAATCGTATTTGTTTGAATTTGTGTTTTTCCATCAACTCTTTGAGTTCGGATATTTTCCACAAGTCGAAAAACATAATCATTGTACCGCCTTTGCGCAGTTTCTGGTAATATGTCTCTATAAATGTGTCCAATACATCCATAGTAAATTCACTATCCCACGTACCGTAATCGGTTTTAACACAATATTTTTTCCCGTATATGGTGCCGTATTTCATATAATTATCTTTTTTGGTGTCGTTTTTGATGGTGTGTTCTTTTTTATATGCATTCCATTCGTCTTCGGTTTTCACAAATTCGACGCCCTTTTCCTCATTTTTCTTAACGTTATTGTAGTGAGTATTCATACCACTTTCACGTGAAATGATATAAGGCGGGTCAGTCAAAATCAGGTCCACACTATTATTTTGAATGGATTCCAAAAATTCCATACCGGGTTTGCATTCAATTGTTGTACTCATTGTAATTTAATATATACATATAAAAGTAAATTGTTATTAAATCAATTTTTAATAACAACCCAAAATATGGAAACTTCGATTTACAATATGTATAAATTATGTAGGGATACACAATAATACCGAAACCACTACACAAGCTAACCAAATGATATTACAAATACAATTTTTGCGCGACGTTCGCAATCTACATATTGGGACGTATTCGTGTGGATTATATGTGTGTTCAATCGGGTGTATACGCGTCATACATTGTATATGCATAACCATTTTAACTTATTTTGAATTACATTTTGTCAGTGTATATGATATAAAAATTGATAATATAACAATAATAATATTATATTATATTATTTATTTGATGGAACCCGAAAGTGCAACGATGAAAGAAAAAACGTGGCTTATTGAAAGTCTGGTTAATAGTTATGAATTATATTTCAAGCACGGTTCTCGTAGTTCGAAGAAGGTAGATTATTTCCACGGACAAATTAAGACGAAACTGGAAGAACTTTTCAAAACGGAAAATAATTATAAAGTATGTTTGGAGCACAATGTAAAATCGATGAACTCCGCAAGTAAAAAAAAATGTGACATTGTTATATTGAAAAATGGAGAACCATATATAATATTTCCCGTAAAGATGATAATGACCAATTATAAGCAAAATAAAAATAACAGCTATGAAAATTTAACAGGGGAACTATGTCATTTGACGTGGGCGCATACGAATCCGGATAATCCTTTACATATAATACCAATAAATATTTACATGAATAAAACCCCGTATTTGGATTGTAAAAAGAAAATAGTAAAATATGAAAAACTAACATATAATGATATAGCAATTTATGATTTATTGAAAAAAAAACACCTTTGTTATGATATGGTCAATTACATATTAGAAGTTGAACAAACAAATGAGATAGGAGATGAGTTTGCCAACTTGCCAAAAATAATGGATACCATAGCAGAGACTCCATATAGAAGTTTTTCTACAATAATACAAGAGTTATTGTAATGGTACATCATATAATACTCTGCTACTGAGGTTAATCCAACCACCTGAACGTTTTGAACTATTATTACTAATAAAATCAATATTATGTTTTATACAATTCACAATTTGGTCAATATACTTTTCATCATTGGGTTGAATACATAAACAACCGTGATGTAGCATACCTTTTTTTACAAATAATGCATTATTTATGTTGGCTGGGTCAATAAAGCACGAAATATAAATACATTTTGTGTTTGAATACTTGATGGATTGACTACGTCCATAAGCAAACCATTCGGGATAAACCTTATTACCTTTGTCTCTCAAACTGAGTTCGTGTTTATTTTCTAATAAATACTGAAACGTGAGAGGGTTCTGTGTTTTAAAAATGTCTTCGGGTATAATTTTCGCATCATTATATGGATAAATAATGAATTTATTGGTGGCGCCATTTGTGATACTATACCAACAAGGTTCATTAAATAGTTTTGTTTCGTGTATAAAAATTTTGTCACGTAGAGTGGCAATACCATTGGTGATTTTGCAAACAGTTCGGAGTGTTTTATTGGAAGAATTAAAATTAAAGAGTGAGTAATTTTTAATCAAATCCGAATACAATAGGGTATTATCGTTGTAAATGAGGGTATCTTTTGGTTTTTTTGTAAAAACAGTAATACAACAATATACAGAAACGCCATTGAATACTTTTTGGTCTTTATAATCGATGATTTCCTGGATGAGGGAATTATCAAATAAAAACTGTCGCAATTTGAGAGAAGACTTATTATATAAATACGAGTTTGGGGTAATGGATACCATAATACCATCGTCGCTAAGTAAATCCAAGCATTTAATAATAAATGCATAATAAATATCAACTAATCCATCCTTTAAAATGTCAAAATGAGTTTTCAAATAAAGCCTATACTCTTCTGATAAATCCTGAACCTTAATATAGGGTGGATTCATAATAATATTATCATATTTTTGAGTAATCTCGGCTTTAATGAAATCGGTATTATATTTATTAATATTTGTATATTTAATTAAATCGAGATATTCGGTTTTTAATTCATATACGTCGATTTGTGTATACGCGTTAATATCAATGGGTTGAAGTAAATTACCTATACCAGCCGAAGGCTCCAATAATGTGCCGGTTTTATGTAGTTTAGATGCCATTAAATTACTGATATGTTGTGGTGTAAATACATCACATTTTTTAAATTTTTGCAGATCATTATTCATTGTTATATATATTGAGCAATATTTATATATATTTAATCAATTTTATTAGAAAACTCCATCATATGTATTTTTTTGATACCATACAGGTATGTAAAAAAATTTGTGGATATAATTAAACAGGACTAATACACCGGATTTTAGTTTCCGGTGTGATTTTTAGTGCTTTGTTTTGATAAATTAAATGGGAAACTACAATAATCACAGAAAGACCTAAAAATCCAATAAAACCATATAAAATATTATAATTAAATGGACAACATAACTCACGGTCATCTGTGCAACATATCATACTATGTTCGGTATAATAAGAAATGTCTGTGTTTTGTATTTCAAGAAAGTTACAACCTTGACCTTCTTGAAAATAATGATTTTCATTACATAAGGGAGTGGGGGTAGAAGTAGGCATTGAGGTTGGAAACGATGTTTGACTTCGCGGACAACACTCGTCTATACTGTCAGCGCAACAATCAATAAAGTTGGTCCAACAATTACTACATGTTGGATATAACTCGGCAATGTTATCGCGGGTACAAGTAATGTTTGGAGCGGCTTGATAATAAAATCCATCTACGCCATTGAAGTTGCACCATTCATAATAATATTTTGGTTTATTGCCACAAACATCATTGGTTAAGCACGACATATTTCAATAGTGTAATAATATACACATTAAAAGATGTTAAATCAATATCAATTTTTATAATGTAATCATTGTATATATTTAATGAAATTTACAACAGCTGGTATGTTAAATCGATGGGGCACACCATCGAGTACGGGAGTCGGTGTGAGGAATCACCGAGTATCAAATAGACGCGCAAGTCATAGTGCGTATACAAATTTATATAGATTACAAAATGTAAATAAACGGATATCAAGAACATTTAACATTCGTAATAATGATAGGTGGGCAGTGTCGTATCCGGATAATCCATCATTAAATTTCACACTTACATTAAATAATGGTTCTTTTAATGTTGGCGGGGTTCATAATCTAGAACATGCAGAAGGCATATCGGGAGATGCGACAGGTGTGTATTTCTTGTGGTCCGGTGAAAATTCTAATGTAAAACAAACAATCGATTCGATAAATGATAGTAATAAAACAATTACGTGGGTAATAAGCGAAGTTATTGAGAACTACAATACAATTATTTGGACGCGTCTGTAAATATACATATAGTGAAACATTGTAAAAATTGATATAATTTTCTAATTATTGTGTATATATAATTAGAAAAATGGAAAGTTCATATGTAATGCTCGTTTATTTTATAAATAAAAAAATAAAAATTATAAAACCTACACGAAAAATATCAACCAGCGAACGATTGTCAATTGCATCTACGGTCATCTCGTAGATATCCATAAACGAGTCGTGCAATATGTATAACGCGTGCGTCGTGAGATGCAATTTGAACGGGTATCCATTTTTTAAATTTGCGATCAAACCGACAATTCATTCTCACTTCTTTATTTAGGTCAACGTATTTATATACATCAGTATTTTGAAAGTCTTCTTCGTCATCGCTTTCTTCGATGTTGTCAATATTGATATTTTCTTTAATATTTCTAAAAATGGAATTCATTTTAACACTGGTTAAATAATTAGGAATGTATGCAACGTCATAATAAATCTTTTCACCCGATTTCCCATATGCAAATAAATGATAAATATCGGACTGCATATTGGCTTTCATTATAAAAACAGTGGTATTCATATACTGAGGACTTTTGAGATTCTTATTATATGTACATTCGTAGGATTGAATAATGGGTATATTTGATGCACCACCTCCTTTTTTTGCTTGTTTTAGCATATTTAATTTTTGAGTTTTGACATTTAGATAAGTGATATTAGAATTGCAGTTGCGATATTGAATATGATGAATATTGTATGGAATGTCGGTTTCAATGTGTTTTGGTATGACGCCATTGTAATCCGGATGAGAATGTGACCAGATAAAGGGTAGAACAATATGGTATCCATAATTGGTGAACATATTTTGGGTTTGTTTCATAACGAAATCGAGTAATCGAAATTTTTCTCCCACATTGTATTTTTTGAGAGGAATGCCTGTATAATAGTAAATATCTTCAATGACAAAATATTTGTGAAGACTATTTTCGTCTTGAACGAGAGTACCATATAAAATAGTATTTAAACTGAGTTCAATGTTATTGTGTTCAAGTTTGATAACATCCGAAACGTCTTTTTCTTTGTTAAGATTCATAAAATAGCAAACATCTTCGTCGTTAAAATATGAAAACCAACAAAGACATTTTTTTCCAAAAGGTATTGCCATGGCAATGTCGTAGTTATAAACTTTCTTATGTGAAACAGTTTCATATGAAAGTTCGAAATTAGGTAATCGTTCCATTAGCGTATCAATTTGTATTTGTTCAAGTTCCATTATAAATAAATATAAAAGTGTGTTTATATGTATTTATAAAATGAAGTGTACAATACAAGATCTACCGTATGATGTTCAATTTTATATAATAGAATACATTCCTCAACTAAAATGTATTCTGTGCAACCAAACAATGTATACATTTGACAACCAAATAAAATATTGTTCCCAATATTGCAATGCAGTAAATACAATATGTAAAACGGGAGAAAATATAATGACTGACATATCATTATATATTGGTACACTGAGAGGATTAATAACTAGAAATATGATATTACTATTGACTGCAATAATCAATGTAATGATAACATATCATATATTTTATACATTGTATATAATAATATATTATACAATAATATAAATATAAGTGACTATATATAACTATACAATGTACAGTGTAGTATTGCTTTCACTTATTTCAGCTAGCGTCGCATTTAATGCGACAGACCACCATTGGAGCAGTTTCCAGGATTTTGCGTATCGTTTTAATAAGCGATATACGAATATTGTAGAATTTCACAAGCATTTTGAAATATTTAAGGAAAATATGGATTATGTTGTTCGTGAAAATTCAAAAGACCATAGTTATACATTAGGCGTGACTCCATTTGCGGATTTAACACAAGAGGAGTTCAGTTTACATTTGGGATTTTCGAAGCCCCCTCGGTTCGAAACGTGTGATAAATTTTCGACGACAGGTATGACAGTACCCGCAAGTGTGGATTGGAGAAGCGACGATGCAGTGACTCCGGTGAAGGATCAGGGACAGTGTGGTTCGTGTTGGTCATTTAGCGCCACGGGTGCGATGGAGGGTGCTTGGTCGATTGCCAAGGGAGGTTTGGTAAGTTTATCTGAGCAACAGTTGGTGGATTGTTCGAGTAAATATGGAAATCACGGATGTAATGGCGGCTTGATGGATGGTGCATTTGAGTATGCGATTGATAATGGAATGTGTGCGGAAGAAGAATATCCCTATACCGCCGCGGGTGGAGATTGTCAGTCTTGCGATGTGTCTGTAACCATGACCGGTTGCGTAGATGTAACGCCCAATAACCAGATTGATTTGACGGAGGCAGTGGCAACCGGGCCAGTATCGGTTGCAATTGAGGCGGACACGCTTACATTCCAGATGTATACCGGTGGTGTACTTACGAGTTCTGCGTGTGGAACCTCATTGGACCATGGTGTTTTAGTGGTAGGATATGGAGAGGAAAGTAACACGCCATTTTGGTTAGTTAAGAACAGCTGGGGGCCAAGCTGGGGAGAAGATGGATATGTGAAAATCGAGCGCAGTAGTAGCACGAACGACAAGGGGATTTGCGGCATTGCGATGCAGCCCTCATATCCCGTAGTATAAATTGTATGTATCTATTCGTCGTTAAATTCTTCATTGATGAGTTTACTTAAATCTTCATCCATTGATTTATATTCATCTTCTTTTTGATTACGTATTTCATTGATAAGTTCATCATATTTTTCATTTTTCACAGTATTATTGAGTTTAACGGGTGTAGTATATGTATTTTTAATATATATATAGCCTTGATGCATCAAAACGATTATACTTAAATATACGATAAAATATAAAATAAATTCTATAAAACCGTTCATATATATATTTGTAAATTATAAATTACAAATATAAACATAAAATTGATTAAAAACATATTATAAATATAATTTATAATAACTATGTCAGTATCTATTTTAATCGTTGAGCGCGGGGGTACAATCAAGCCATTGAAATGGAAGTCTTATGACGAAGCCCTCATTTATAAAAAAGCGGGATTTCGTTCAAGTGATGGATTTGAAAAACAAACAACTTGGAATGTAAAATTGGATAAAAAATATAATATTTCATTGTATGCTAAAAAAACTGGAAAGGCAACCCAGGAAAATAAATATGATTATCCTCCACCGGTTGATAAGGATTTGTATTTCGGCAGCAATATATTGATTAATTATGACGATGAAGGAAACCCTGTAAATTTATTGGAATCTGAATGGAATACAGTATATGAACATTTGTTTGGCGGGTTTGAAGATATTGGAGTGAGTGAGGAAGAGGAAGAGGAAGACGAAAGTAAAGACGTATATAATGATTTGGAGAAATCAAAACAAGGATATGCCAAGGATGGATTTATAGTTGACGATGAGGACACAGGAGAGGAGGAATATATGGAATGTGACAGTGAACTAAGTGAAGAAGAATACATCTAGAAAAATTGAATTAAAAACATATATATTTTTTATTACATATATAGAATGAATGTGTTGATTAAACATCCCGAGCAATTTCGCAAAAATATAGTTGATAAATTAAATATATTTTTGGGGAGCGAAAAATCGAGTATAAATATGGAAAAGGCGATTTATAATTTTTCGATAAAGGAGGGAATAAATCGAAAAATTATAAAGAAGTGGGATAGTAAATATTTTGTAAACATTTATATGTCAAAGTTATGGACAATATTTTGTAATTTAAAAAATGAGGAAATTATTAGTCAGCTAAAAACCGGGGAAATATTGCCACAGCAATTCCCATTTATGAGTCATCAGGAGATGAACCCAAAACAGTGGAAAGAGTTGATTGATAAGAAAATAAAAATGGATGAAAGTAGATTTAACCAGAAGTTGGAAGCATCTACTGATATGTTTAAATGTAGAAAATGTAAATCAAAAAAATGTACATATTATGAGATGCAAACAAGAAGTGCGGATGAGCCGTCAACGATATTTGTCACGTGTTTGGATTGTGGTAAAAATTGGAAAATGTAATTATAGTACTTCTAAATCTTTTATTTTCCAATATTCACAAGAACCATTCGGTAATGGTCGTTTAATAATGAATGGTATTTTTTTTTGGTCGAATTCTTTCTGTGCAATATAATAACTATCAATTTCGTTGGCATCTAAACTGATAAACGAGGTAGCGCCGGTTTCTAATTGTTTTGCTCGTTGACCAATAATAGATGCCCGTTCATATCGCGTCATAATGGGAGTGGTTTTATGTAAAGGATCAATAATCATATTGTCATCATTACGAACAACTTTACTTAAAATATCAACTTCGTCAAAATTATGTTGTTTATATTCAGGGTAATGCGTATCAACAATATTTTTAGATAAATTTTCATTGAACTTTTGTAAATAATTTTCATCTTCGTTTTCATCATCGGAATCATCATTATAACCAATATTTTCAATATTAAATAGATTTTTATGTGTTGACATAGTATTGGCAATTAAATCTTCATCGTCAGCCTCTTCGGCCTCATCGTCGTCATCATCGTCGTCATCATCGTCGTCATCAGCGACATCGGCGACATCTTCTACGACATCCGCATCCTCATCGTCATCATCATCCTCGACAACATCATCATCATCATCGACAGTAATATTCACTTTTTTTTTAGTAGTTGTAGTAGTTAAAGAAGGTTCTTCGCTATCGGATTCGTCAAACACATCAAGATCAATCGGTTCTTGGTCAAATGCACTCATATTATATTATTGTCATATAAAAAAAAATATTATAATCAATTTTTATATGACTAAATCTATAACCACAATTAAATGTCATTTGTTTTCCAAGAATGATCACAATGAGTACATATATAAACATATTTCATATCTTTGTCGTTATATCTTAAAAATATAATGTCACTTTTAATCTCTGCTTTCTTATTGGATTTGCATTCGGTATTTGAACAAGTAATATTATATAAATGGGGTAAAGTAGGGTCCTGTTTCGTATATTCATTTACAATATCATTTTGCTGCGTAATTTTGGTATTGACATCGATAATACAAGAACCCTCTGATGAAATATTTTCATCAATATTTTCACAATATCTGCAATAATGTTGAATATTATTATTATTTGTTTGATTAATGCCAATGTAATACATATTGTCACACTTGTTGCAGAATTTCATATTTATATATATTGATGCTATATTTATATTAAAATTATAAAATATTAATCAATTTTGATATGTATTATTAAAATTGATTGCTCAAGAATTTATATTTTCCTATAATATATAACAATTATTATAATAATATGTCCAGTGCAAAGTTTGATAATTTACTACGTGTGTGCAGTGTAAAAAAAGGAGACAAAACAGAACGAACAAATCTTCGCATTGGGGACAAAACATCAAATATTTTAGGAGGTTCGTTTCATATACCAGATGACAATTATAATAACTTTTTACAGCAATATTGCACTGATATTGTAAAAAAAGGTAAAATAGAATACCTTACTGAAAAACAATTAGAAAATGGAGGACCTTATGCAATCGATTTGGATTTTCGTTATAATTATGAAGTACGTACGCGGTTACATAACGACGACCATGTGGATGAATTCGTAGTTGGTATGTTGGATGTATTGAAATCGATGTATCAGATGGACGATACCACGTGTTTCAATATATATGTAATGCAAAAGGACTGTGTAAATCCAGTTAAAGAAAAAGATTTGACAAAAGATGGAATACATATATTGATAGGATTAAAGGCTGATAAGACGACGTCATTATATTTGCGTAATCAAATGTTGGGGAAAATGGAGGGGATTTTTGAAAAATTGCCATTAACAAATAGTTATGAAGATGTCTATGATAAGGGAGTAGCAAGTGGTTCGAACCAATGGCAATTATACGGTTCTCAAAAACCAAATCATTTACCTTATAAAATATATAAAATATATGAAATAACATATGACCAAGATGATCAGGAATTTATGATGGACGAATTAGATAAACAAACATTCGATGTGTGTGAAAATATAGAAAAACTGTCTGTTAGAAATACGAAAAATCCTCAACTATTTATAAAATCAGATTTCGCGGGAAAATATGAAGAATTTAAAAACGCGATAAATGGTAAAGTAAACCGAGTAAGTACAGCCCAATCTGGTGGTATAAGTTCAAAAAAGGTGTTTGGTAATGAACAAGAGTTGTTTAAACAAATATCTAGTCCGGAAGAATTGGGTTTATTGGTAGATTCATTTTTAGAAAATATAGGTGAGGAGAATTACGAATTGAAGGAATACCATTCATATGTAATGGCATTATCCCCGTCTTATTATGGAAATGGGTCCTATAATAATTGGATTCGTGTTTGTTGGGCATTGAATAACACACACGAACGGATGTTGCTAACCTGGATTGCATTCAGTGCAAAAGCCCCTAATTTTTGTTATAGTTCAGTAAGTGAACTGATTGAACGTTGGAATTCGTGTGAAAATAATTTGGAAGGATTAACTAAAAAATCAATTGTATATTGGATAAAGGAAGACAATCCTACGGCATATAATGAAATTCATAAGCAAAATATTTCATTTATTATAAATCAAATAGTTTATGGAGTAGGTGGTGCGTCCAATTTTATAAATGATAATGATGTAAGTGACGATGTATTTGGACAAATATTATACCAGTTATACAAAGGTGAATATATATGCGCGTCGATCGAAAAAAATACGTGGTTTAAATATTTGAACAATCGCTGGCAAAAAGATGACTCGGGAATAAGTTTACGCGCGAAGATTCAGAGGATTAAAATACTTCTTCACGAGAAATTGCAAGAGTTTAATACAGTGATAGTGAATACATCAACAGATGAAAATGAAAACAGCGGAATTGACAAAGTGAAAAAGGTTCAACGTCGCTTATTGAAAATTATTCAGAAAATAGGAAATGCTTCGGTAAAAAAAAATATACTTACTGAGGCGAAGGAACTATTTTATGATGCAAACTTTATAGAATATCTGGATAGTAAACCATATTTGATTGCGTTTAATAATGGTGTGGTTGATTTTGAGAAAAAGGAATTTCGAAAGGGTCGTCCCGAAGACTATATATCTCTTTCAACCAATATTAATTATATCAAACTAAATGATACACATAAAGACATTGTAACAGAAATACGGAAATTTTTCAGACAAATATATCCTCAACCTGAGTTATATGAATATATGTGGGAGCATTTAGCATCCTGTATGACTGGCTGGAATAAAATGCAGACGTGCCAAATGTATATCGGGGATGGTCAAAATGGAAAATCTGCGGTTATTCAGTTGATGGCATTAGTATTAGGTAATTACAAATATGAAGTAACCCCCGCAATTATAACAAATGATCGAGTAAAAGTTGGACAAACATCACCGGAAATGCTAGGAATGAAAGGTAAACGAATGGTCTGTATTCAGGAAACAAAAAAGACGGATACATTAAACGAGGCCATCTTTAAACAGATAACGTCAGCAAATGACCCTGTAACTGCCCGTGGATTATATGCGGAACAAGTATCATTTATACCTCAGTTTAAATTGGTAATTGCTTCCAATTATTTGATGAATATTGAAGCGACGGATCACGGTACTTGGAGACGCGTTCGAGTTGCACCCCACGTATCATTATTTACTGATAATCCAGTACAGGGCGACCGCGAGAAGCCGTATCAGTTCAAAAAGGATATGGACATTGGTGAAAAGAAATTTCCAATTTGGAAAGAAATTATGGCGTCAATGTTAATCGACATTGCATATGATACCCAGGGAGTTGTAAAGGATTGTGATATTGTGACATCGAAGAGTCGTGAATATATGGAATCGCAGGATAGTATTGCTGAGTTTCTGCGCGATAAAGTCGCTCAGCGCGATGGTGCTCATATTACCAAACAGGATATTTCAAGTGAGTATAGCATTTGGTATCAACAAACATATGGACGTGGGGGACCAACATCAAAGGATTTGTATGAATATATGAACAAACGTTTTGGGCGCGCCAAAAATTCGACGTGGAGAAATATAGAATTAGTTCGCGGCAATCGACGTGCCAATGTAGATAGTGACGAAGAAGATTCTGGGTCGGAAGATGATTCTGATTCGGTTACAGAAGAAGTCGGCGCGAATGAAATTTAAAATAAAATGTAGTGTATCGTACGATTGTTACAACCAAATAATACTAATTATAATATTGATAATGTATAAATTACGAATATTAATGTGTTTTTTTATATGGTTCCCCCATAAAAAGGGCATTTATAAAAGAAAAAATGTTGTAAATCACGATTTCCAATGGATAAACGTAAAACGGAAATGACAATAAGCATAAATAAATGAATATTTTATAATAAATGTTTCGTGTATCCGTTTCAAATGACATAACAATGTATGCGATAACGATGATAATGTAAATATAAAATAAAATATGGGTGTTTACCGTTTTTAAAAACCCGACTTGTTTACTTTGAAAATCCGCTTTTGTATTATTTGTGGTTTCTTTTGCATCTTTATTTGACATTTCTCGTTCTAACATTCGGGTTTCACCTTCTACTGCATAAACATATTCAAGTTGTTTATTTAATAAAAAATCTTTATTTACTGAAACGTTTTTTTGCATATAATCATTTTCATTTCGTGTTTTGTATAACTCAGCATTAAAATTAACTAACAGATCGGTTTTGCGAGCCATTACATTATCTTTCATATTACTTTCGCGCTGCTCAACCCCGTGTAGTGCACGATCACCCCCGTGTTCACCTTGTGTACCACCTTCATAAGTACCCAAATGAGTTTTAAATCGTCCACTATACCCTTCTACAACAAATGAATCGACCACTTCGCTCGTTGATTTACTTGCTTCTTGGTCAAGTTCTATGCACATTTGCGGTGTTGGATGATTTTCTGAGGTTTCACCGTGTAATTTCGTAAATAAACCACACGCGTTCTGTTGTATACCTATTGTATTTTTCGTTATATCCTCTATTTTGTTATTTAATCCCGAATATTTTGTTCCTTCGATTGATTTACCCTCAATCAGTTCCGTATATTTTTTACTTTTTTCATTTAATTCCTCGCTCTCTTTTATAATTCGTGTTAATTCTGGTGTAGTAATACGATCGGGTATGGCACTACTATAATCCTCTTTTAGTTTTTCTAACCCGATTTGTTTATACATATCGCGTCCGTGTGATGGGTTATATTGCTGTTCCCGGGTTGGTAATTTAATATTGTCTTTAATCATTTGTTTGTGATTGTCCGGGTTTTGCAAAAACGCAAGCACTTTAAACTCACTTTCAATCCCCGGTTTAAAATCCTTTTTTTTTTTTTTCTTTTTGAATATTTTGGTCACACCCTTTGACATTTTTTTTACACCCTTTGACCATTTTTTCTTACTAAACGCTTTACTGGAACTTTTCTTCCAAAATGGTTCTTGTTTTGTTCTTAATACTGCAAAAATTTTATCAAATGTACTTCCGTGATTTTCGAAGTTTTCGTCTAATTCGTCTTCAAATCCATCATCGTTATCGTCATCTGGTTCTTCTATTTCAATATCAAATCTCCATTTCCCATCAACATAATCAAATGGAAAATCTTTACCATATTGAACATCATTAAAAAAATCGATTTTATTATTTGGATCAGTAGGATGTATCCTCAAATATTTATTTGTTTTCGTAGATAAAATAGAAAAACTCGTTGAATCGATTGAACGCACCTGAAAAATTCCGGCATTATATAAATCAGTTGACTCGGATTTTTTAAATATTACGTGTTCTTTATCGTCCACATAAATAAAACCTTCGTTTTTAACATTATAAAACGCAAATTGTTTACGTGAAGGATCAATGGGTATTACAATAAATGTTTCATCTTCGACTTCATAATCGGTATCATCATCATCATCAAGTTCTTGATTATCAATAGTGTCTTCATTATATGGTAATGCTTGTAGACTGTCTTTATTTACGATTTTAATATTATTATTTGACAATATTCCGATAATTTTAATTTTGTTGAATTCTTCGAATAGTGCCATATTAATTTAATATATAATGATATAAAATAATTCATAATTTATGTTAGAAAATATGAATTTATGACATTGGAAATTAAAACCGAGAACTCACCATTGTCATAGGAAAATGTTCATTGCAAATATCTGAGGGTTTAATAATCGTCTTGGGCGTATACATATCTAAATACATAATCATATAGTTGTTTGAAAAATACAAAACTATACTTTTCTATTAAAAATGCAATAAACGGAAACAAAGCTAAAAATACAATAAACATAATTTTTCCGGTTAATTTATATGACGTATCCATTAAAATCATAACAGAATAAATCATAACTAATAATAGATAAATGTGTATAAATATATTTGAATTATAAAAATTAAATTGGTTGGATTGATCCCTATAATCACTATTTCTCTTATCGAATACCAGATGATTTTCACCATCTTCTATTAAAATATCATCCAACACGCCATTTTGCTCTATTATATCTGTTATTTTATATTTATCTTCAAATAATAATTTTTTCTTGAAATCTAATGCAGTATTAGATAGGTCAAATGAATTCTCGATGGTTTTTGTATGTAAATTACTAACAACACCCATATCACTGTCAATTTTATTTACCTGCGATTGTATAAATAACTGATTTTGATTCATTGTGTTAATGCAAAATTTACCTAATGATGTAGCAGTTATGCCATTTCCTTGGGTGGTTGCATAGGGGAAATTTGTGTTTAAATGCGTTATACTTCTACACACATCAACACACTTTCCAAAATTATCACTTATTGCATCGCCAGTATTATTCATTGTATTATTTCCGTAGGATAACGCGCCAGCATTTAAGTTATTTTTATAATCCTCTTCATTCAACCTATATTTGTCAATTAGTTGACCATCATCAGTAGCATTAGTATTAACAAACGTCTGATGACATTTTTCCAAATCTGCATTTAAATAACCATCGTAGATTGGCTTGGAAAAAACGTCAACCGGAGTATCATTTTTATATGTGATTGCCGAGTCAAACCCTTCGTTAATATTTTGAAAACCCGCAATATCAGGACCAATTGATTGGGACTTAACATATAACTTTTTATAGTATTTATCATACAATCCCGTTGCTTCTTGTTTTATATTTTCAATATTATCCAATTCCGTTTTTTTCGACTCGTAATTTGCCTTTGCAATTACATTGTTTTGAGTTGCTGTGTCGTTTTTATCAGTTTCGTTTATATATGTCGGATCATCTAAATTATAAAACCATTGTTTATAGTTTCGTTTTTCAATAAGACCGGATTTATTCCAATGTTTTTTCGTTTTCTTAATCGCACCACTAAGATTATCCTTTGCGCCAAAGGATCCATATAAATCATCGTGTCTTAATACAATGTTGTGCGACTGTTCATTATTTATGTTCAGTGGTACGTTGTATCTTTTTGAAAGTTTTTTATGTTTTTTTTTCCTTCGACAACGGCGCCTTTTTGATGGGCTGCCTTTTCTCCCACAACCACCTTCTTTATTGTAAAACGTATAATCAATCCAGTCGTTAAAATCATATTTTATATTTTCTAAAACATTACTAAATTGTTCCATTTGTATTTACTTATAATATAAATACAAATTTTTTTATAGATAATGAGCATTGTCCATTGTTTTAATATCTTGGGCGGGAGCAAACCCAAATGAAGGGATAGGTGGCTCGTATAAAACAGAACGTTTCATTGTAGTAAATGCCCCAGTCGGGGTTACATTAGAATTTTTAATGTTAATCGTACATTTGTTTAATTCTTCATCCCATACATTATGAAGTGTTCTTCCATCCGCGAGTGTTTGCGGCTCAGCACCATCAGGACAACAGTCTTTACCGACGCAATCCAATGATAGCCCGAGTAAATCCCCCTCCGAAATCATTTTACGACGAGCAACACCATCCTCTGCGGCTGTGCGGTCTTCCGGAGGAGAACTAAGTTGAACCTTTTCAAAGTCCATATGGTCACGGCGACGCATATCTATGAACGCAAAGTATAACATAAAACCCCCAATAGTAATGACAAGTATATATAGCATATCCATAACTGTTTCGGGTATGATTGTTAGGGATTGTCCTAAACGATTCAACACAATAACAAGAACTAATACTACAATAACAATCATTAACATATACAAATAATGTTTGTAACGTAGACGGTAACTATTGTTCAGCGTTTGAAGACGGGTTTGTTGGAATAAAGCACCGTCCACGGTTTGTTGTTTTGCGTCTAAACGTTTCTGTTCACGCTTAATAATATCATCCAAATCATTCTGGTTTTGGCGGATTGCTCCATATGTGTTGTAAGTGGCTTCGTGATTTTCAGCAGGCTTAGAATTTTCCATTTCTTCATATTGAGCAAAAAAATCGCGAGTATTATTTTGTGACCAAACAGCATATGAGACCTGACTGGGTGTAAGAGTGAGTGATCCGTCTTGCCACTTTTTAAGATCAGCCTTATCATTAATCAATGTACTGGGGGTTGTATCAGTACCTTTGGCAGCGGAATTTGCTGCACTAATAACATTGGTTAAATAAGTCTGCTTATTTGTAATTAAATTATCTAACTGCGTTAAATAAAAAGTGTCTCCCATTAAATATTTATATACTATATAAATATTTATTTTCTAAAAATGACATAGCTTCCTACACTTAATATGGCTATTGTCAATGCACCTAATGCAAATATTTGTTCATTTTGTTGAATATAAACATTAGTATCTTCTAATAACGCATTTGCTAAACTATTTTTATCACTATCTCCAATAGTTACGTGAGGTCCTGTATAATGATATTTCTTTAAATGTGCGTCTTTAATTTTATGTATCTTAAAGCGTACACTTGGTTGAACTGTCCCTTGTTCACTCGTGTAATTATCCAAAATAATACTGGTATTAACCACACGTAGCGAACTATACTTTTTAATATCTGCATACATTCTTGAAGACGCACTATCCAAATCATCGTACACTTTCAAATCGAACGATTTTGTTATTAGTTCAATGTAATATTTTTCCGGGTTAGTTTTAAAATCATCAAATTTAACTTTTCCTTGATTTGCTGAAATCCACTGGACATAGTCGCCCAACAACGTCTTTCGTTCTACCTGTAATTGGTCATCAGTTAAATCAAACTCATAATTATTATCGGTCGATGTATTCGAGAATGTAATTTTAAATTCGTCGAATACGCCATTTTCTAAGTCCATCATTGGATTATTGTATTTTTCTTTATATGTATCTATTTTATTTCGCAAGTCAGTCGTTTGGTCAATTAGAAGTTTATTCATATTACCGTCACCACGTTGAGCAAATTTTTTAACTTCTTCACTTTCGTAGCCCTCAATAAGTGTTGATGGTTGTATTTTATTCATATTTATATAAAATACAATCATATTAAATTTTGTTTTTAAGTATTAAAATACTTGTCATAAATACTAAAACGGATGGGATTAGAAACATAGAATATTGGTGTGATTGTTCTAAATCCTTAAAATTTATTATAGTATTTTTATTTTCGTCAAAGCTAACTGAATTTTTTAGTTGATTAAATGAATCATAATTCGAAAAATGCTCTAAATGTGCGTCGTAAGCATTAATTTTATAAGCTTGACGCGTTCCTTTTAGTTTAATTTGTTTTATTTTTAATGAGCTTCCGGTTTTAAGTTGTTCGAATACAAATCTGAATTTGCTATATGGTTCAATCGGGTTTAAATTGTACGTATGGGTCGTTACCGCACCATATTGTATGCTATCTCCCATGTGCTCATAAAGCATCATTAATTTACGTGTCCAATTACCATTCGATATCGCGCGCCATTTACTCATTGCTTCATTATATAACAACGGATTTCTGTTATATTTGGCATCATTAAACGACGTATAAAATTCATAATCTTTACCATAAACACCGGAACTAAGATAAATATCATATGCAAAACCATTTATTGGCGTTACTGTATCCGTCGTCGTATCAGTTGTTATATCATTTTGTAACGACGTTATATGTTTAATATAAATATTTGAACCACCGCTACTATAATGGTAGTAATACGGTTTTGTAAATCCCGAAGATATTTGTTGAACTGCATTAGATGGGTTAGCAAATGCAGTTGCCTTTGTTATATCACTAATTGTATGTACAGTATCAACAATAACACTATAATCTCCCATCATTTTTAACATTGTATATTTGGTATCTAAATCTTGGACTCTTCCTCCCATTATGTGTCCTACACGCATTTCACCGTCATTCTCAAAAAATGATATTTCAACCTGAGTCAAAAAATATTCTCTCGGTTTATTATTTAAACCATTAAACTCGATTTCAATAAATTCACCATTTTCGTGTAATGGATTAGCTGAAATATCATACGTAGGATATGTAGTGCCCGCGGGTTTATCTAACAGTGCTAATGTCGGGTATCTACCTTTACTATTACGTTGTGCAGTTTCCCATAAACCTGAACCAGTGAACGCATTGGCACCAATGTTTGTTCCATCATTGCTCGAAAAACTTATATCGTATATATATTTTTTGTCTCTTGCTTGTAATTGATATAAATCATTAAAACTTATATCAGATGGTATTAACTCTATTATCTCCATAAATATAATATATTATCTTATATATTTTTAAGATTAATTAACAATATATAATATGACATTTGAGCAAAGTAAATTGTGTTATACATTAATACTGTTAGAATTGCTAAAATAAGTAATAGACACAGAATACAAATGATTCACCCCCTTATATTTATACGTGTTGTAACACATAATATCCTAAGCTTGTGCCTAATATTGATAAAAACATACCAGCAAACATTGTACGATCATACTGTTTTTTGTGTTCTTGGTGGATCGTATTTTTTTCCTTGTTTAATTCTGCTAATTGTTGGTCCATTTTTGATCGCTTGGTTAGTACATTTTTATACGAATTAAAAGTTGCATTTGCGTCATTTGGGTTTCGTTCGTCGATTTTATAACTATTCGTAAATCCTTCTGTAACGCAAAAGGGTTGGAATAACATATTATAAATTATTATGTTATTTTTATATTTCAGTAAATGTATAATAAGCCAATGAAGTTGCTAAAATAGACATAACTATTCCACCAAACATGGTGCGATCATATTGTTTCTTTTGTTCTTGATAAGTAGTGTTTTTTTCCTTGTTTAATTCGGCTAATTGTTGATCCATTTTAGAACGCTGTCTTAGTACTGTGTTGTGTAATTGTTTAATTTCTGTTTGTTGTTGCGCACCGTCTATTGTAAATGTGTTGAACCCTTCTACTTTTGAATTAAATGCTTCAAAATAATTCGAAAATCCATCACTATCCTCTTGTGATTCCGGCATTTGAGTATCTCCTCCGTTTTGATTAATATTATCAATCAAACCAACATTACCATCAGGGGATGACATTTTTTGACTCGTGTGATACATATCGTAGAGATAATTCGAATTAGCAAAACCATATTGGTACATATTTAAAGGTTTAGTTAGTTTTATTGTGATTGTCGCTTCGGTTGGGTCATCGTACTGAATACCAGTAATGCGTATTTTACTGGATAAGTCACACTGGATTGTATTCCATTGAGCACTATATGCACTCGGTTGGTTTTCTGTGGTTTTTGTGCACGCGAGTCGGTTAACACTTGAAAAATCACTACTTGTTGCTATAATATTTGCCGAAATTTTATCAATATTTAATAAATTATGATGTTCAATAATAACACCCTTAACATTTATACCCGCGGGAAAATCAGTAATCATTAATTCACAGCGATGAGATGTGTTTCCGTCAGCATTTTCTATAATATCAACATAACTACTTGCAAGAGTAATTCCCCCGTCATCAACAAATCGTATAATAGCCCTCATAGGAATATCGCGCTCGACAAGTCGCTTTATACGTGCCTCCCACGGCGGTCTACCCCACCCGATTTCTTGTGTTTTGTTTTTGACCCACCATGGGTTTCTGTGCCAAGCTTTACATTGATAATTGAAATCTTTTGCAACTTTGTAGAATTTAACATTTTTCATTTTACCAATATAACGAAATTCCGAACCTTTATGATTAGAAACACCTAAATAATTATTATCTCCGTGTGTATCAAACTCTTTTTTATCCCATTTAATGTCTTTAAAATGTCCATCAATATATAACATAACACAATATCTATCTTTGTATTCAGTATATTTTTTTAATAGATGTTCATATGGTCTTGGTAAATGTTTTGAATAAACGACCGCAATTTTATGCCAATTGCCATCTCGTAAATCATCATAACTATCAGAATCGAATGTAAAATCATAGTTATAACCCATAACTGCAACTTTTCCATTAATAAGGCGAATATTAAAACACTTGTATTTACTTGCCTTACCAGTGGACATCAACATCATAGTATTTTCTTTGGAACTAGTATTAATTTCTAATTCGAAAGCACGTTCTCGGCGGTCTTTAACACAATTAAATTTATTATTGTCTATTTTAATGTCACTTTTTCCTGTACCATCAAATGTTTTTTCATTAAGTATTTCAAAATATGGTTTTTGTCCTAATACGTCTGACCTGAGGTAACAGTGTTTCGAATTTTCGGGTTGATCTTTTTTTAATTGATCAGCCTGTCCCTTTGTAAGATCTTTACGCCAGCCCCTTTGGCGGACCCAAACAAGATTACGTTTGTCCTCATCGATAGTTGGGTCCCAATATTTTGAACCTACTGATTCAGCAACGATGCGGTCAAGGGTCATTCCGTCATTACCAATGTCTATTTTAAACTTGTTCAAATCAGTGTTTGCTGGAATAGTGAAACTGAATTCGTTGTTGTCATTGCCCCCCATAGCAATTGTATTTTTATCTTCATTTTTACTATATTTGTTTCCATCCCTATCCATAAAATACATAGCATTTACTTTACTGGTAGACATCCATCTACATTTTCCCTTATTCCTGGTTTTTAAATAACCCAAACATTCAGGATTTTTAAAATTAAGTTTTACATTGACGTCCTTATATGCAATATTAAAATCAATGCGTGCTTTTACCGGCCGAATCTTTGTGTTGGCTGTCTTATAATCGATGCTGACCTCGTTTTCATAATTTTCACCATTTACGTGAAAATCTACACGTCCAATACGACGACTATCATTTTTGGTTACATTAAAATAAAAATCAGAAACGATAAGGGGATTGTTCATTTTTAAATTCCCGACGCTCGCCGACGTATACATACTTGGTACATTCGTATTGCGAGTTTGATTTTCCCATCCTTGTATTTGATTTTTAATACTTAATGGTGTTTCATCATTATATGTTTCTGCGCTTGTGCGAACAATTGAAAATACATATTTATCATCTATTCGATTTTTAGCTTGAATTGACGCCATTTCAGTGTGAATTAATCCACTGTTAAATGCCATTGATGAGTGAATATTTAACTCATTTTCGCCAAATTGTTCTGTTATTTCATTACCGCTTTGATCATACAATTTTAAACCAATTGTTGGGACATAATCGATTAAATGAAGACATTCTGATGGAGTGATTTCGTCTATACTTTTGTTTATATTATTTTGTGTACATTTTTCAACAGTATAATCAGACATTGTTATAATAATATAAAATATAATCATATTATTATTTACTGTAATATTGCTTAAAAATTAATCCCCCTAAAATTAATGATCCTAATATTAGATTAATAGAGTTCATAAATTCTTCGTTAAATTCACTTTTAACATCATTGTATCTTTGTTTTGATGAACCATCGCGATTCATTTTTGTTGAATAATCTACGGATCTGTCTCGGTTTCTACACAAACTGGCATCTAAGCACCGTTTAATTATATCTTCATTGGCCATAATGTCGTCATTATCACCTAATTCAAAACAATCACCATAATTAAATGAATCATTTTCAAGAATTAGTTGGTCATATTGGGTTTTAATATTTTGGGCATTCACATCGTTCACAGTCGTGTTTATTCCCTGGGTTATCCAGACGTTTAAATCATTCGTAGTTGTTATAATTAATGGTAAGTTTTGCTCATTGGTATATGTTTTCCACCAGTCTGCGTTTATTGCATATTCATTTGCGGTGTTTATTAACATCTCCATTGTTTTGCCATTTAACATATTGCAACTACTGTCAGTTGGCATATAATTATTTTCTGTTGCACTTACGTAAAAAAAACTATATGGATTATATTGCCTTAAACTTGGTTTATCTGTCATTTATATATTGTATATATAAATTTATACACAAACCCGAAAATATGTTGTACTAATTGCTGTATTACTTTCGCGTTTATATTCACATACTTGTCTAGGTCTCAAACCGATTGCCAATGCCTGAGGGTCGAACCGCGAAACTTCGGGGAGTTGAGATAGATTGCTTAAATTATATTTTTTCATTAAATCGTCGGTTTCAATGACGTTTAATTTTCTACATCTAGGTACTAAATGATGATCTAAAATATTAAATTGCAATCGCTTAATATTATGAACTACAATAAATATACCTTCATTATCATACAAATATTTTAAATTTGTTGTCACTGTATCATTTGGGTCGTCTTCATAAACAATAATAAAATCATCATTTTTATCCAATACATTTTCGATATTATATAATTCGTCGATCATTTCGGTTAGTTTGCGCACGTGTAACTGACCTCCATTTGTGTAATACTTAATGTATGTTTTTTTGCTATTATCTTTGTGCTCTAAAAGCATGTCCAATTGGTCATTCGTAAACATAGCATCCACTTCATTTAAACTAAATTCGACGTAATCTTCCACATTATATCCCTGTCTATCCAACAATTCTAACAATGTTGAACGAGATTTATAAATGGCGCGAATCTTGTCACTGGAATTATTCATACTAATATATAATACTATTATGAATTCTCTAAATTAATCAATTTTTAATTGTTAATTGTTATTAAAATTAAATCTTCTTCACAGTAAAGTTATTTTTTGTCAAATCATTTGTTGAAAAAACCGATTCGGTTGTCGGTTGTGAAAATTCATTTCCGCCTACATTATTCGTTTCTCCTTGACTATGTATTATATTCATTGGGATTTTTCCCGTCTGCGGTTGGTCAACAACCGTATCACCGTTTCCGCCATTCATATTAAATATTGGGGCAAAATTAATTGCGGGTAGCGCTCCACCGGTCATTGTTTGACTATTATCTTCCAATGGTGATATCTGCGATATTGGTTGAGAATATGGTTCGTTATGTGGTATTGTTTTTACTTTATTTATATCTAACGGTGTAACAATCTTGATATAGTTATTTTCATCTAAACCGGATTGATCATCGGTTTCAATAGTAATGAATTTTTCACTTACGTTTTTGATATTCCATACCCGGGTTGCATTAAAATCGCCTCTGAAATTTACTTTGTCCCCTTTTTCGTAAGTAGTGTTTAATTGGTTATCGATTACATCGTCAAAATCCGGCGCGAAATCGGGACTATCTAAATCGGTTACTGATTTATTTTCAGGGGAAGGAAGATGTTCATAATCATCCGGTGTTACTGGTATATAATAAGAATCTGCGGTTGCAGGGGATTCTGGTGGAGGAGTACCCTCGGGCGTGTGTGGTATGTCATTCAGTTTAATAATAACTCCCTCTTTTAAAAATATACTATGCGCCTTTTTAATATCATCATCCAATGCTTCGGGAAATTTCTTTAAATAAATGCGTTTAAATTGTTTATCAACTTCGACGATTGCTTTATCGAGGTGTTTTTCATCACGGTCGTCCTTCTCTTCTTGGGGTGTTGATTGCACTTTCTTTTGACGAATATTTTTCATTCTGGTACTACTAATAAGTTCTGTAATAAGTTCTTTAATGTCATCATTTTCACTTTGCATAATATTTTTAATATTGTTTGAATAATGCATGTTCTCTATTTGTGAAATATTGTCCTCTGTAATAATTCGCAGTTGAACATTCATTGCTTGTAATTCTTGAAATAATAACTTAAACGTATAAGGGACACTGATTACACTAAAATCTCTACCGTGCTGTGTAACATTTTCAATACGCAAATTATCTTCTGCCAACGAACCAGTATATTTTAATGGGCCATCCAACAAAGGACTGAAAAATAGATTTTTATCAGGATTATAAATCGCGACTAATCCACTTTGATTACATACCGCGAATTTGTATTTATCGCCACGTGTCATCATCGAATCTTTTAAGAACTCGGTTGCTCCGTGTGAGATGATACTATCACGTTCCATTTCTCCAATACGTAATCCACCATCATTTGCGCGTCCAGATACAGGTTGACGGGTTAATACATTACGAGGACCAAGTGCTCGAAAATTAATTTTATCTTTTACCATATGTTTCAGGCGCATATAATATGTAGGACCCATAAATATCTCACTTTCGATTTGTTCTCCGGTCATACCATTATACATAATTTCGTTACCCGAACTATGATATCCGGCACTATTTAACATATTGCCCATTACTTTTATTTTTGAACCCTTGTTAATAAATGCAGTTCCGTCACCGAAACCACCATAATGAGCACACGCCTTTCCAGTAATTGATTCGACTAATTGACCAACCGTCATTCGTGATGGAAGTGCGTGAGGGTTTACAATAATATCAGGTCTCATACCATTTTTCATAAACGGCATATTTTCTTCCGGAATTACTAGACCAACAGTACCTTTCTGTCCTGCGCGAGAAGCAAATTTGTCTCCCAAGTTGGGAATACGTGTTTCACGCACTCTTATTTTACATAAACGTTTTCCTTCTTCACCTTCGGTTATATATGTTTTATCAACAACACCCAGTTGCCCTTTTTTAGTTTTAACGGAATTGTCCATTTTGATACCTGGTTCGGCCGAGTTTGACATTGCATTACCAATCAATATCACTTTATCATTTAATCGGGTTTCTTCTTTTACAACACCGTGAGAATCTAGATAACTATAATCATACCCGACTTTTAATTTCATAACTGTCGGGTCGTTCTCCACATTTGTAAATACTTTTGAAATCGTCTGTCCATTTGATATTTCTATTTCTTCGTGACTGCTATACGTAGAGAAATAGGTGGTATTAAACATTCCTCTTTGAAGAGCACCTTCATTTATAAGTACAGCATCTTCTACATTATATGATGTATATGTCATAATAGCAACCATTGTATTTACACCATATACGTTCTCTTCATTATTAATATGTTCCATATATCTCGTTTTTACAAGAGGAATTTGACCATTGTTCAATATAATGTTACTTTTATCCATACGTAATTGATAATTCGTGTGAACTAATGAAGTCGCTTGTTTAGATTGACCACAAGAGAAAGAATTACGGGTTGCGGGATTATTTTCAGGATAAGGAATTAAATTACACATTACACCTAATATAAGAGATTCGTGTATTTCCATATGTGTATATTTATCTTTATTTGCCAAATAATCTTCGTATTTCAATGCGATCAATGCACTTTCACTTTCGCTGTTGTCAATGTAATCAATAATCCCCTTATTATCTATAAATGTTTGTAATTTTGCAGGAGACTCATTTAATCCATACAATGTTTCCATATTATACATATTGTAATCATTTGGATGATATTTGTCTAATTTCTTTTCATTAAACCCGCTAATTAAATCATTCCATTTATATTTGCCCTTCTCAATTGTAGACAATACCGTTTTATTTTCAAACGACATATTATTTCCATCTTTGTAGAAGATCGGTCTACAAATACGTCCACTGTCACAATAAATATTAATTAAATTGTCATCTATTTCGAAATTTATACTTGTATAAATTGGAATAAGACCATTGCGTCTATGTAATTTAAATATATCAATCAATTCATATGGTTTTCTTATAATACCGTTCATACTGCCATTTACAAAAACCTTTGTAAATTTATCCAAATTTAATAAGAAAACATTTTCAATATGCTCTATTTTCGTGTGTTCATTTAACCATTTAACAATATGTGTTTTACTAATTCCTCTACTAATATACGCACCAATTGACATGTGTTTATGAATACCAATATTTCCACCATCTGGTGTATCAATCGGGTCAAAAAATCCCCAATGGCTACCGTGTAATTTGCGAGGACCGATTATTTTTGCTCCGGAATCCAAATGTAAATTTGTTTTGCGTAAATGACTAATCATAGATGAGTGGGTTAAATAATTTAATTCTTGTAAAATACCCACACGTTTGGTATGTGCAGTAGCGCCCCAATTACCTTTAAATGCCTTTTTAAACCCCGATTCGACACCGCGGTCAGCAAATATTTGGACATAAAACTGATTCACCAGACCGATTAAATTGTTTTCATATAATGATTTATTCAATAATAATCGTTTTTCAAATTCAAGATGAATGGTTTTCATTTGAATAATATAATATTCGCGAAATAGATCGTACATTAATGTACCCACGGTTTCGATACGTTTATACTTAAAATTGTCTCGGTCAATATCAGTTTTAATACCAATAAAACGGTCGAGTAAAGATTTCACCATATGTCCCAAAAATAATGCTTTTGATTTGTAATTATTTTCACCAATATGGGGTAAAAAATAATCACTTAGTATTTCCATTGTATATTCAGTGGTTTTCCATTTTGTGAATGTGGCAATATATTTAATTGCAGCTTGTTGCGTCATAATGGCACCTGCATCATATACACTCGATTCAAAATATTGTAAATATGAATCGTATTTTTCAAGATTACATAAACAATGTTCAATAATATGCTTATCGCTAATAATGCCTAACGCGCGAAATACAATAAATAATGGCACCGGTTTACGGACATTGGGAATATTAACAACAATATTTTTGTTCTTATATTTACTGTCCGGTGCAACTATGCCAACAAACATATTTCTCATCGGTTTTGATACATTTTCGGATATCGAACGTATTTCCGCTTTGTATAAGTAAGTGTCATCATTTGCTTCATGAATGTATAACATATTATCTGCAAACTTTTCTTGACATACTACTGTTTTTTCATTACCGTCAACCACAAAATACCCACCAATGTCATTTTTGCACTCACCCATTGAAAATCTCGTTTCTTTTGACAAACCTCGCAATATGCAAAAATCGGATTGCAACATAATAGGAAACTTACCTAAATACATTTTTTTCAATGTCATTGTACGTTTTAACACTTTACCATCAGTACTATACGTTTCTTTTAATTCGCTACTTTCGTTTGCTGTCATGTCTACATCTTGCTGTGTTTTGCGCTTAGATGCAGTTGCTCCTCCCTCTAATTTGAATTTATTCATCGCGTCATCGACGTTTTTCATATTAATTTTAGAAAAGGATGAGAAATCTGTGTTATTTCCACCTTTAACTTCTGTTTCGTCTAATATAGTGATAAACTCAACTTCAACGTCATAATGAATAGTCATTGCATAATTCATATTTCTTAAACGGGCTTCATTTGGATACATATTGTGAAAATTATCCTTACCATCGTAGATTGTTGGTTTTCCAAAATATATTTTACTACCATCTTTGCCACCAAAGTACATAATACATTGGTTTTTGAATTGTTGAGATTTTTGGTTATAATCACTACCTAAAAATAAAGGATTGTTTTCTTTAAATATTTGAAAGATTTGCTCATTAAAAAAATGATTATAAGATTCAATATGATGACGAACTAAATATTGGTAGTTATCTTTGAATTGCGAATTAATTACTTTCCACGTAATTTCACTGTTCATGTATAAATATACTATATATATATTTATTTAGCATTTTTTTATACTTATATACTTTATAATGTCATCTTTACACGATACTTTGTTTGCCCCGCTTGGAGAAGAATATTGCGTATTCTTCTATTATTTATCAATAATCTCTTTCATTTTCTTTTCTATTGTGGTTATTTCATCAACCTATCTCCTTGTCACTGGTAAGGGAGATATGAAGTCTACATTTGCATCTATATTAATGGGATCGTTTGCATATCTATTAGTATATTTCCAGAACCGTCTGATGTTTTCAATGTGCACTGCTGCACTTTAAATGTGTTAAAATATTAAATAATTAATATAATATAGTTTAATGGATATATTATATTATAGCAATCAGTGTAAACATTGTAAAAAAATACTTCAAGTATTATCAAAAACCCAAATAAAGGAAAAGGTAAGTTTTATTTGCATTGATAATCGTGCAATAGATAAACAAACAAACCAGACATTCATTTTATTAAACAATGGGTCAAAAGTGATTATGCCGCCTAATTTAGCAAGTGTTCCGGCACTTTTGAACGTGAAAGAAAATTATAGAATGATTTTTGGTGATAAAATAATAGATTATTTACATCCTCAAATAATTACTGGTGAAAGCAAAGAAGTAATACAAAATGGAGAACCCAATTCATATAGTTTTAATGGTGTTAAAGATAATATAACTTCTGAATCTTTTACATTTTATGATTTAACACCCGACGAACTGAGTGCAAAAGGGACAGGGGGGCGAAGACAATTATATAATTATGTTCCAGTAGGCGACGGTAACATGACAATACATACACCACCCGATAATTATAATCCTAACAAAATAGCCGGGGATGTTACAATAGATGTTTTAGAAAAACAACGTAACCAAGATTTAGGCAATACACAAACTCCGGATGTCCCAAATTTTACTTATTAAGTTAAAATACTTAAAAACTAATAATTATTATTTTATATTATGGCCGACCAAAGTACTTATTTAAAAGCATTTAATACACTAATGAACGATTTTATGAATGATCTTGAAAATATATTTCCAAATGACAAATTAATTAAACAGTGTACAACATCAATCCGCACGGTTCGCAAAGCGAACCCGAAAATTACTGTACGCATTTGGAACAAATATATATTAACCCCTTATGAATCACTTATGAATGAAGATAGTATGGATTTTTTTTTCAATAAAGACTACAAAGAGGATTTAACACGACTTCCTCAAAGTGAATATATTGCTGAAAATATTGAAATAATGCGAAGTTCTGTCAAAAATATGGGTGATTCGAACAAAAAACATACAGCCTCATATATGATAAAACTAAATAAATTATGCAATGCGTATTGGGGTGGTATTCGTATATTAAAAAATAATCAACACGTAACAATAGATGAATTATCAAACATCGACCAAACAAGTATTATCGCGGCTCCTTGAAAATAATTTATACTGGTGATGCTGTTCTGGGAATATTATTATAATCAACCGGTTTATATAATTTGAGAAGGTGTTTTTCAATTGCATATTTGTCGCCATTTTGAAGTAAATAATTTTGCCGCAATGTATTTTTAATAATCAAATCCATCATTTGATCATTTGTCATATTATTAATTGTTTCCATTTTTATTGAATAAAAAACATAATATATAGTTTTTTATTCAATTTTTGCTATTTTGTCTATTACACGTCATTTGGTTATTATTCTTATTTTTTACGCGTATTTCGTCGTTTACGTATAGTTTTATTCTTTTTACGTATAGTTTTATTCTTTTTTCCGCCAGTTTTAGGTGCGGGCGGTTTACACGCTTCCAACAATGTGCGGTTTTCTATATAAGATATAGTACACATTTGCTTATTTACATTTGCTTGACAATGGTTTGCACTGACTACGCTTCCACCCAATCGCGTACCTAATGAAGCAATTGGCATTTTCTTTACATTATCAGTTGGTTCGATCATAAATATTTGATGACCTCCTTTAACGACCTGATCCAAATATTCCAAGGGAACTATCGCGCCATTTAACCCGATTGCCGTCATATTCAACGTAGGACCGCTTAGAATATTTGAATCACGAGGTAGAAATGCTTCCTGTACCTCTTTACAGCGGTATACAATATTATCGGGATTTGCCGTGGTCGTCTCGATAAATGGTTTAAGTGTTTCTCTATCAATAATTGCCACTTGTTTTCCAAAGAAAATCAACAGGTTATTTTTATTCTTAATATATTCGCAATAATTAACATCTTCGAGAAGTATGTAATCATAACTAGACAAATTTCCATTATTAAACGGATTGGTGGCATATTTGGTTAATTTAACAGATTTGCGTTGAAGTAGTTGTTGTCGTAATGTTGATGTAGGAGAATCAATCATACGACGGAGGACAGATTCGTTTTCGACTGTTATGTCCGTAAAATTGGCACCAGTGATTATTGTATTATCATTAACAATTACGGTTGTCATGTTTGATCCAGTAAAGTCAGCACGTGTTAAATTCGCCCCTGATAAATTCACCTCTGTTAAATTAGCATCTTTAAAAATAGCATCTGTTAAATTTGCGGTGTTTAAATACGCCTCTATTAACACCGCTTTTGTTAAGTTCGCCCCGGTTAATTTCGCATTTTCTAAGTATCCATCTGTTAAATTTGCACCGGTTAAATTGGCACCAGTTAAATTCGCATTAACTAAATCTGCCCCGGTTAAATTGGCACCAGTTAAATTCGCACCAGTTAAGTTCCCACCTGTTAAAAATACATCTATTAAAATCGCATTTGTTAATATTACACCTTCTAAATTAGCACCTATTAACTCAGTCCCTTTTAAAATTGTCCCTGTTAAATCAGCACCTATTAATTCTTCACCGTCAATAATGACCTTTGTTAAATTTGTCCCTGTTAAATCAGCACCGGTCAACTTGGCATTAACTAAATCTGCCCCAGTTAAATCTGCACCTGTTAAAATAGCCCCAGTTAAATCTGCACCTGTTAAAATAGCCCCGGTTAAATCTGCACCTCTAAAATATGCATTTGTTAAGTTAGCACCTTCTAAATTCGCATCTGTTAACATAGCGTCTTCTAAATTTGCTCCTGTTAAATTTGCACCAGTTAAAATTGAATGTTGGACGTTAGCAAACTTTAAATTCGACCCTGTTAAATTCGCATTTGTTAAATTCACTTTGTTAAGCTCAGCGTCTTGTAAATTAACCCGCTGCATATTTAAAGATTCTAAGTCAAGGTCTGATAAATCCACGCCTTCTAAATTCGAACCTTCTAAATTCACACCTTCTAAATCTACACCTGTTAACGTCGCGCCTGCTAAATTAGCACCGTCTAATCGCGCACCTGTTAAATTAGCACCTGTTAAATTAGCACCTGTTAAATTAGCACCTGAAAAATTAGTTCCTCTTAAATCTTTCGAGCTAAAATCCTTATTCGATAAATCCTGATTAGAATAATCAGTAACGGGCGGCGGCGGTAGTGTTTCATCACCTCCACCTTTTTTTGAATGCATTTTACGTATCACCTGTTTTTTTCTAATTACACTATTCTTTGTTTTGGGTTTGGTGTTCATTGTAATAAATATTAATCATATTATATTTATATTTGTAAAAAAACATCTTTATTTAATAACTTCTAATACATTTATTTTTATTTCCTACTTACTTGCTCGACCATCTGCTCTGTCTGTAATTAACATAATCGTCAGCGCGATAATGCTCAAACGGGTGCGCCATTATCCCGCAGTATAGCAGCAACCTCTGTATTATTGCCTTGGCGAGCAAATTGCATGGGTGTCCATCCATCATTGGTAATTGCGTGCACATCCGCGCCATTATCCAATAGTGTATTGACCACATCTACACTACCATTATAACACGCATGGTGCAGGGGTGTTTCTCCATCAATATCCTTGGTATGTAGGTCTGCACCATTTTTCAACAGTACGTTAACCACCTCTACATGACCATTACTACACGCCTTATGTAGTGATGTTTCTTCATCAATATTCTCGGCGTTCACAATTGCGCCATATTCCAATAGCGCAAGCGCCACATCTGCAAGACCCTTCTCACACGCATTATGTAGGGGCGTTCCTCCTTCACTGTCCTTGGCGTGGACATTTGCACCATTTATCAGAAGTGTCTTGGTCACCTCCACACGACTATACCGACACGCCAAGAATAGAGGCGTATGTTCATCAACGTTATTGGTGTTCACGTCGGCACCATTCTCCAAGAGCACATTGACTACCGCTGCGTGACCATACATACACGCCCACATCAGGGGCGTGTCTCCAAACCGGTTATTGGCATGCGGGTCCGCACCATATTCCAGTAACAGATTGACCACCGCCACATGACCATTCCAACAAGCCTTGTGTAGGGGTGTGTATCCGTCAATATTTGTGGAGTGCACGTCCGCACCCTTTTCCAGCAACGCCACTACAACACCAGTAAGACCATATCTACACGCATTGTGAAGCGGCGTCCGTCCATAACTGGTCTTGGTGTGCACGTCCGCACCCTTCTCCACAAGGGCCGTGGCCACCTCTATAAGACCCTTCTCACAGGCAATGTTCAGTGGCGTGGACCCGTGAATAGAGCTCCCGACGTGAATGTCTGCCCCATTCTCCACCAGCGTGACGGCCACATCCCCGTGACTATTCTTACACGCCAGAATTAGAGGCGTATATTTATCGACGTTCTTGGCGTTCACATCGGCACCCTTCTCCAATAGTGCAATCGCCACATCAGCGTGACCTTTTCTACACGCCCAGTGCAGGGGAGTCCGTCCATTAGTACCCTTGTCGGTCACGTCGGCACCCTTCTCCAATAATACATTAACTACCTCTACAAGACCGTTCCCGCAAGCATAGTGCAGGGGTGACCAATCATCACTGCTTTTTGCGTTTATGTCCGCACCATTCTCAATAAGAAACAATGCTACCTCAATGTGACTATTCCGGCAAGCATAATGTAGAGGTGCACTTTCCCACTTGCTACTGCACTTCATATCAACGTCGGCGTGATTATCCAGCAAGACACTGACCATATCTACGCGACCATTCTCAGACGCACACAGCAATGGAGTGAATCCGTCACTATGTTTGACGTCTACATTTGCACCCTTTTCCAGTAGCACAGTCACCACATCCATATAACCCTCTGAACACGCCAAATGTAGAGCCATATAATCTCCAATTCTATCGCGGTATAACTTCGCTTCTAACTGCGAACGAACGGAAATTTGTAGAAGTTTCATTTTATCAATAACCAACTGATTCTTGTGCTTAATTTTTACGATAGCTTCGTAGCGGTCCATCCAAAACTCAAAATCGTCTGCCGCTGTCGCTTTAATCATTTTATGATGCGCGTGAATCTTGAATCCAGGCATGAAACAGTATATATGTTTGTAAATATCCCGAGTTATTCGGAAATGGTTGACGTTCATCTTTTTGTTAATTTTGTTTATATATATATAATAAATTGTGTAAACAAATCAATTTTACGCTTTATAAAATAGAAAAATATGAAATATGCTTACCGCGAATTCAATTCATTTCGGTAAACCGGCCAAAATGGTTTGCAATAGTAATGTCATATTTTACAATAAAAAACAAAATGTTACTAGTTTTAAAATAATATGCTTATGCTATGCTAATATAGTACTGCCCATCTCCCGGACTCATACCGGATGGAGTATTTCTTACAACCATACGTAGTTGAGTGTTCTCGTAAGAGCTCATTCGAATATTTGGTAAGTTCATCTATTTCGTTGGAAATCAAGAGAAGTTTCGCAATGAGATGAGAATCAATATAATCCCCCCATACTTGGGATTTCAATACATCCGCAAAACGATAAATGATGTCGGTTACGCCTTGATATTGAAGTTGGAGCACATTTCGAATATCCTGCTTCTTTTCGTATGCCTTGTAGGCGGTGTGAATTCCAGTTGAAAAACGCGCCTCTGTAATTTGTTTCAACAGATACTTCACCCGGAGGTCTACATTATCAACTGGATTGGTAGTGTCGAATTTTCTTCCATCGTGTTGTTCAAGGTGTATTGTTTTTCGAATGATTTTGGGAATCTTCTCTTTTAATGTTTCGAGAACAACAAGATCATCGTTGGTTAAATTCTTAAAGAGAGATTCGGTTGATAATGTTTCGTTAATGAAAATGAGGGTGTTACGGTCGGCCAAATTACGACCACATTCAAAGTCACCCGGATTCCTTGGAGCTACCCCTTGATTTTGGGTTCGCTGCCACTCATAATAATGAGGGTTGTGAATGCGAGTTTCAATGGTTCCCCGACGCCAACTGAAGGCAGTATGGCACTGAGTGCACCACATCTGATCGCACCCTTCTATTTTGTGAATGGGGGTCACACAACTAGGGCACGGCTTTGTGTCTTTGTTGAGTAGTTTCACTGTTGCCACCGTATCTGGGTCGCACGTGTGCTCGGTGTCCCGACCATGACCCTTGATAACGTGACAGTCAGGACAAGTCCATTTCTCACATAATCCACATTTCCACTGACTGGATAGGAAACCACGACAGTTTTGGCCCATACACTTACGTCCAATAGATGCATTTTTGGTTGTAATAACACTACCACCTGATGAGATTTGGTGTTTCAGTGCCCGCCGTCTGCTTTCAAGGATAGCAATTTCCTTGCTAATTTCATTGACCTCGTTCTTGAAAACCTTGATCTCCTTTCTGTTCTCTAATACCGCCATAGTTGCTGGTAATAGGGCCTTCTCCTTTTCGACCATTACCCCGGAGTTCATTCTCTTCCATTCACGTTCGACCCAATTTTTAGTCAAATTATCCATTACAAATTTCCTGGTCCAAACCTTTCTACACACGTGCGTTCCGTCGGGATTTTTAGCTCCGTTCATACAAACGGTTGCTTTCTGGTCTAATATGTAAGTTTTACAGCAAGTACTGCACGCGGAAAATTGGCACCATTGGCAATGTATTTCGGACCGATCTCCTGTGGTAAAGTTTTCACAACAAATCAAACAAGATGACATTGTGATAGATTCGTATTTTGAGTGTTTATGATAAAATATCATTCTTAATCGCAAATCAATTTCTCTGAACTTACACTATTATTTTTATGTATATATAATCTTGTAGTTTTAGTGTAAGTTCGAGAAAATCATAAAAAAAGATGATTTTTATGATTTATTAAAAGAGTTTAAATGTGCTTTATATTTATTTGTTTATCGTGCAATTCTCGTGCATCATAGTTCAGTGCATATAATACTTCCGCAATAGAACGTTCCTTGAAATAATTATATATGTCGTCTAACTTAATTGTAGTTTTCTCACCTTTTAACATATGAGGGACAAACATTTCCTGATGAATTCTAAAAATATGAGGCATATATTTGTTTGAAATAAATTTTTCCTTCTTCGTAATGTATCTCGCAATATAGCTGCGATGTACATTAAACATAAAATCTTTATATTGAACATAAAACTTGTAAAACAGCTTCTTATACCGCGGGAAATAAGATAAAAATTCAGTCACTTTATCCATGCGGCGTAATGATAAATATTGAAACTGTAAATTCGGGTTATTTCCGCGCAATTCTTTTAACTTCAAATAACTATGGGTCTTAACTGCACATCGTACACCACTTTGTTTATTATACATCATTATACCGACGTTTGTATATGGTTCTTGTAGTCCGGAATAGCTATCCAAATTACTCTGGAAACTATCATTTGTTTTAAATAGTTTGGGGAAACGAATAACACTATTTTTAAAACAGTCAAAACATTCGTAACATTCCCTATTGATAGAAGTAAATTTATTATTATTAATGTTATCCACTTTATATACACCAACCAAATATAACTGAGGCCAAGATACCGGAATTACAATGTGATTATCTGGGTGCTGCATTACAAATGAGTAACAATATGTTTTATCCATATTATTAATCAATATATTATCATTTAACACCTGATTATCGTGTCCTTGTAAGGCTTCCATAAACATATCATAAAAACTAATTTGACGGGCTGAACTGTGAATATCAACAAAATACTGATTTCTGAAATAAAAGTAAGATCCTCCAATTGCTCCACGCGTGGATATAACCCATTTATCGTTATGGTAAAATAAATTAATCATTGTTCCTTCAATTATTTCACTAATTTCAATATTTGAATCACATTCATAAGAAGAAATAAATTGGTTATAACCGATAGATTTAGGTGGTGCAACGCATAAAAGTTTACCAGTTTCATCATAAATTACACTTTTGTATGCAAATAATTCATTAAACGCGTCCGATACCATATTTCTGTCATAATTTTTAATTGTATATATCTGGTCTTCAAATTTACACTGCTTGTTGTTAATATTCTCCGGGTCTGACGTTAATTCGAGTACTGGGCCGGACATCGTTACACTTTAATATAACTAATAAAGTATTATTTAAATCAATTTTTATATGAATTTAAGAAAAAAACATTTTAAATATTATTTATATTATCAATATATATAACAATATGACTACACAATTAATATTGAAATTGGGAGATATTATAGAATTAAATAGTCCAAATAATGATTTGTATCATGAACACGTATTTATAATAGACTATATTGATAACAATATTATAGATTTAATTAAAGTAAATGATGGTACACCACAATCACTGGTCTTGGAAAATAATACATTTAAAGATGAGTCTATTAAACAAATATTTTTGTTAGACCGTAATGATGATGACGGATACATTAAACAAAACAATATCGAATTAGGGAATTGGTTGAATTTACATTTTGGTGGCGATTTTCCGGCAATATTTACAACACAGGTTACAAGTATTGAGGAGGATATGATGGAACTCACAAAATATCCTGATCTAGAAGTCATTTATATTGATTTCGAATACAAGGGTATTCCAAAACATCTTCCCCTTGAAAAAATAGAGGTTCGGGAAGCACCTGCTTATATTGAAGATAAAATCGAAAAACCCGTAATCGATGAGAATGAAGATAAGTTAGATACGCCAACATTAGAGACATTAGAAAAAACATCGGAGGCCGAAAAAACCGACGAACAGGAAATCGAGGTTGAGGAAGAAAATATTGACGATAAATTAAGCCAACTTATTAATGAATCACAAGAAATTATATTTGGTGAAAAATTAGATGCAATTAAACAAATTGTCGAAGTCGACGAAAAAGAAAAACGTTATGATATTGAAATACAAGTAAATGATTTAATGGACGAATTGTTATCAACTATTCCAAACGAGAAACGCAATCAACACGTTATAAATAATATTCAGTTATTAATTACTCGGTTTAAAGAATTGCGGGTTCATTTTTCAGAATTCAAAAATGGAAATGTAGTTGTTTCACCCAAAATAAAGGGGCCATTTTACAAACCATTAGTAGAATCGGTTGGAAATATGAATGACCATTTAAAGTGGTTAATTCCAATTGTAAAAATGCGAAAACAGATTTGTGATGTTGACGATGATTCGGGACTCAATGATGTGGTGTATACAAGTACGTATCAATCGTATATGCAGTTGGCTGATGCGCAACATAAATATTATGTTGGAAAGCAAATGATCAATCCCGATGTAATGGACAATTTGGTAGCGGATACGTTTAAACCATACAATAAACCATATGAATCAACTGAAATATTAAAAACGCAAGGCATAAATGTAAATATTGAAGCAATCATCAGTAATATTGATGATTTTAAATCAAGCATACTTGATGGAGAAAATTTGTCATACAAGCAATATGTTATCCAAAAATATAATCTGGGTATAAAAAAAGTGACAAAAAATGAATCAAAACAAACCGTATTGATTAATAATACACCGAACGAACAAATGTCAATATGTTCGTTCATCAGTCTTCCATATAGTGCAATGAAGTTCTCCAAATTATATATGAAAAATGAAAACATACTTAATCGTATCCACTACCATCAAAACTTTCTAAGTAAATTCAGGTTATTCACAAAACATCAAGATGTTATCGAGAACGTAGTTGACAACTTGGACAATGAATTAGACTATTCTAGTATTGATTTATTAAATAATGTCAATCATTATAGTCTAAACGACACCAATTTTGATGATGATTATAAATACAATAAATATTTAGAGTCTATTATACCTAAATCCAAAACAGTCATCAATATTATGCGCAAATCACTGAAAACAAAATATTCATACGTGTCTTATGTTAAAGAATTAGAACCCTTTATGATTTATAATGACGATTTAACCTATACTCAACATAATGAAATTCGTTATATCATTAAAGATAATATTAAATCACTAAAAAAAGATTTTATCGAAAAGGCTGCGGTATTTAATAGTTATCGAAATATGCAATCAAATGAAAACGTAATTAAATCATTATTAAAACTATTAGACAATGAAAGTGAAAATATGGTAGTCGAGTATGGACTGGTAAAAATTTCAAAAGATTTACATAATCACGAATTATTAAAGAAAATGTATGTTATTGATGATTGTAAACTGCTTTACGCAATGCTTTCTAAAATGATGTTTGTTCTCAATATACCCAAAAAGATGGATATTGAGGGAGAGAATACAAATCCTTTGAAAATTAAAACCGATTGTGGGCGACGTTATTTGTCAAAAGAATATGAAAGTTTGGAAGAATTAATGAAAGACAATGGTAAAGATGATTTATTATTTGATAAAGAATATGACGATACACCTTATGAAATTATGTCTAATTATGAAACAGAAAAACGTGATATGGTTAATGAAGACTTTTTAGATTACTTAATTGAAAATCTTATTCAAAAACACGAAGTAAGTAAAGACAGTGCAAAGGAATTGGCGTCCACCATAATATATGGAAAACGGCATATATTAGATAATGATTATGCAAAGGTTAATGTATCAAAATCGTCAGATGAACACCAAAAATACCATTATTATAAACGTATGAAGAAAAATTGGGTGCGAGATGATTCTATAAATGAGACTATTTTTATGGATAATAATACTTTATTTTGCAATATTAAAACAAACTGTTTTAAAAATATTAAAAATAAACTCTGCGAGGACAAGGAAGAAACCAAATTTAAAATACAACAAAAACGTGAAAATCAATTATTAAGCGAATTGGAAGCCCGATATCTTGTTAATATGGAAGAATTAGAAGCGGATTTAAATGAGAATTTAGAATCTTATAAGCGATATTTAAATAAATTTTTAATTATACAAAGTGTGAATGAACAAAAACATAATAATTTGCAATACCAGATAGGTGTATATGCAAATGTAGATGCTCGTATTAAATCACCCCATCACGATTTACTTCAAAAAATATTAGGCACTCGCGATTTTACTGAAAAACAATATAATATATTACAATTTGTTAATTTATTTTGCAGAAATTATATTGAAGATACAGGTGAAGTGCCATTTTGGAAATATTGCAAAGATAGTAATGTAAAGTTAATTCCGTCGTTTATTTACGATTTGGCATATGCGTTTTCAACCACCGGGGATTATTCCAGTAAATTACAAGAAATAATTCGCATACAAGGTGCAATTAGTGATGGCGGAGATTGTGTTGTAGATAAACACAGTGGAATGGTGATTTCTCAAATTGCATTGGACGTTGAAGAAGGATATGATGAATCTGGGTTTAAGGTGTCATCGCGAAGTTTATTGGAAAATGAAATTAGCAGAGATGAAGGTCAACACAAATTAACAAAGAAGGAACAAAAGATTTTTGAAAATCCCAATATGGAAAAGGTTTACAATATTTTCAGTTTTTTGTGTAAATCCAGTGACATTGATGAAGGTGTGATTGACAGTTTGTGTTTAAGACTCGCATTTGAGCTTATTGAAACGCAAATTAAATCAGAAGAAAAGTATAATAAATTAGTTAAACAATATCAAGAAAAGAAAGATGTAAGGATGCCCAAATATGACATTTATTTCAATGAAACCCTTATATTAATTGTAAGTTCGTGTTTTTTGATTTGTACCCAAGTGGCGATTCCTGGCATCAAACCAACAAAAACATTTCCGGGTTGCGTAAAATCATTTGAAGGTTATCCATTAACCGGTGATGAAGATTATAGTGGTCTAAATTATGTTAGTTGTATATTATACAAAACACGTAACAGCATTGAGCCGTGGAATGCAGTCAAAAAATATAATCAAGCTAAATTTGCAAAACGTATTAAAGAAATTATTGATACATATTTACTAACAAATTCCGACATTGATCATAAAATAAAAGAAAAAAAGCAATATTTATTATTGCATAAAGATGTTGAAGTTGTTGAAGAACATAAAGTTGAAAATTGGATACATTTTATGCCCCCCCTTGTAAAATTCAAGATTAAAGAAGATGTTTTACAAAACATATCTTCCGACTATAAAAAGGCTATTATTACAAATATGAGACAAGGAAGGAAACAACAGCATTCGATGATTGATAATATTTTTTCGAAAAACTTAATAATGAATTATCAATTAATTAACGAAATAAACGATGTAATAATAAAAGAATCACCTTTGTTAAAAACTCACGGTTCAATTCCATTCATTGATAATGCGTGTTGTAATAGTGAAAATACAAAGCCAATTGAATATTTTTCAAATAAAAATCCCAAAATCGGGTTTTATATTAATAATATAATTGGTAATGATGCATTAATCAATGATATTAAAGTATTATCAAAGGCCCCTATGTTATATCATGAAGAAAATACACGCATTGTTTATCCGTCATTACCAATTGGTCATCTTGAAGAAAATATTTATAAAGCAGTAATTCATTATTGTAATTTTGATAAAAATGATCAAATGATCCCTGAAAAATTCCAAGCATTGGTCGGTGAAATACCCAAAAGTTATAACATTGAAATGACATTAGATGAGAAAATAATAGTACTAAAACGCAATGGTAAAAAATATGACATTAATACGTTGATGCAGGTTCTCCATATAATTAATAATGAAAATAAAATACACCAGACAATAACACCAGAATTTGCGTTTAACATTGCATTAACCGAATTTATGGATTATTTATTATCTACCCAGTCTACCGTAATCGAAGAGCCGTTAATCCGCTTATTAAATAAAAATATTGAGAATTTTAAACAGAATGAATTTAAAACAGAAGACACGCAAGAGTTGGATGATTTAAAAACGTATTTGGGGATGATAAATAATAAATTATATCTGCATATAATGGATTTCATTGAACGTTACGGAAATACTGATACGAAACAATATAATAAAATAAACTCGTTTTTGGATAATATTTATAATTGGAATGAACCCGAGAATAATCACGCAATTATATGCGACTATTTAAAAACCATTATATATAATTTTTCAAAGTTATACCCCAATTTATTGAAAACGGAGAACCATTTTAAAACAATGGGAGACCATTGGAAACTTTCTGATCAACATTACAAAGATGTCTCAAATATTATAGATAAACAATATAGTTTTATAAGTAAATTTACACAAGATAAATCCATTCTATTACTATTAAAAGAATTGGAAACCACGTGTACTGATTTACATACATTTGCTAGTTTATTACCAGTTGAAATATTTAATGGCAAATATTCATTTTTAGACACTCAAACCACTCATATGTTATATAAATATTGTATTTTTTCAGTGTTATATGAATATATCAATATAACGGATAATAATGACATAGTACATATTGGTATTGAAATGAAAAAAGAAGACATACGTGAACATAATAAAAATATATCTGACAACTCAATGCAAATAGAATCGAACCAACGAATACTTACGGAGGATATTGTGGACATACAGACCGGTTTGAATGAGGTGGAAATAATATCAGGCAATACTGAATTAATAAAGAAAAATCTGTGTGAACTGATTGTTTCGTTTTTGCTTTATGAAAATGACAATAAAAATAAAATAAATATTAGTTATGAACAAATAAAGAATAAAACAACCCGTTCAAAAGAAGCGGAAAAGAAAATGATTGTTAAGTATCTTGGGCGTATGAGTATTGATATGCGTAAAATTGAAGATAAACACAAGAAATATAAGATGGGGAAATGGAACGCTGGTATGCAAAAAGGATTATTTAAATATGATAAATCAACATATGATAAAGAACGTGATGATTTTATTCAAAATATGGCAGACCCGAGTGCATCTGAACAGGAATTCGCGGAAGCAAATGCAATGGTTCAAGATGTATTGGATATTGAACGTCACGAGGACGAGTTACAAGACGCGTTTTATGAAAATGAAGCAAATAATATTAGTCATTTGGATGAGGATTACACCGATGGTGTTTATTATGAAGAAGATCAAGAATAGTAAACCATACACATATATTATATATATGGTTTTAGTTAAGTAACAAATAATAACACACGTCGCACAATAATGTCAGGTATATTCATTAGAAAAAAGAATATACTCGAAAATGAAACAATATCCAGATAAAAATCCCGATGTTAGTAGTAATATACATTAGATATTTATGTGTAATTTTTGACGTTACATAATTATAAGCGTTTATGCAATGTGATTTTATAACATATAATTTATAATTCGCTACATATTTATTATTTCCAACGGTTTAAGTATGGGGGGGGTTATATTTAAAAATATTTTATAAATTATTATTATATATATGAGACAAACAATATTAAAAAATAAATTAAACGTCTCCATTTTACTATTTGTTATTTGCTTTACGGCAATCCACTATATAAAACCAGCAATCATGTATGACCACGACGGAAGTTTTCGCGAATTTGGCGTTGGCTATAAACACAAAACAGTTATGCCCGCGTGGTTAATCGCAATTGTTTTAGCTATATTTTGTTATATGTCAATATTATATTATTTAGCATATTACTGAAAATTTCTATATTTATTTTATTCATAAATATAGAATGCAACCAAATTTAATCGATAATCAGCGAAAATATATGTTGAAAGCATCATTAAATGATATGCACAGTGAGAAAATGACAAATTATATGAATTTTTTAAATATTGCAGTGTTTGTGTTATTTTTTTCAGTATTTGGATTATATTTATTTTTCAAAAAGAAACATAAATTAACAGATGAACAAAAAAAGGCGAAGGCATTTAAAGAGCAACAATATATATTGTCCCGAATAAAAGGTATTCAAGAAGATGAATTTGAAAAACAACGTTTAGAAGGTATTCACGAATTTCCAACAATAAATAAATATTAAACTATATTATAGTATAGAATGGACTTTATTGAACAACAAAGAAAACAAATAATAGATGAAAATAATAATGGACAGGACCGTTTGTTAGCCATTATTGAAAATACGAATAAATCAACACATCATAGCTTGACCATACAAGAACCATTAAATGGTGATCTGGATTTAAGTGTGTTTAACGGCATTGACATTAAAACATTAGTGTTTTCCGCGGGGAATATAACATCACTGACAAATATTCCCAAAACATTAGTCACATTAGAAATACCATCCAATCTATTAATTGAATTAGTGGGCTTGCCTTCCAAATTGGAAAAATTAGATATAAATCATAATTATGTGAATGATTTACAATTTAATGAAATAAAAATATGCAAACAATTAAATATATCTCATAATTATTTTGAACAGTTACAGGATTTGCCTCCATTATTGGAAGAATTATACTGTTCTAATAATAAATTAACATATATTAATTTTGAAAATAATACTAAGTTGGAAACGATTGATATTGAATATAATACAATCACTATAATTGATTATTTTCCATCCTCTATTGTAAATTTTTCGAGTGAAAATAACCCATCCATTCAATATCGAGACCCGCAAAAAACACCAGTCGATAATAAAGATACCACGAGTAGATATGATGTCAACACTTCATTAAATGAATATTTTAGAATGAAAACTATTTATGAAAAAAAGATAAGGTCAAAACAACGGAAAATAGCCGATGATAGTAAATTATCGAAAAAAGACCGCAGATTGAAAGCAGCAAGTGTAGTTGGTACGTGTGCTCAATGTAAACGCAGTGTTGGTATGAATTTCTCCTGTAAAGACCGTACATATAAAGTATTATGTGGGAGTGTCGCCGATCCTTGTAAATTAAAAGTGGAAATATTCACTGGTAATTATAATAACGTGGTGGATTTTTTGCACGCATACCAGGTCGCGGTTATTGAATCACAAGAAGCAATAATCAAGCAAAAAATGGATGTTTTATTTGAATATAAAACAGAAAAGGAAGGTTCGAAAATATTCGAAGAAGAACTTAAAAATTATGAGTTCAATCGTTCATCATATAAACAATTATTGGATAAATACAATTCATTATTTAACGACCCAAAGAAACAAGCGGAAATATTACAATTGAAAACAGAACTGTTTCAACATCAAGAAACATTTAATATGCATTTGGAAACACACAAAACGTCTTCTCAAAAGGACGATATTAAAGAAGCAATGAAATTGTATATTGATGAGATTTCTCCATTAAAAAAACGTATATTTAATTTGGAACATGAGGTAATTGAAGTCATCGAGGAAAAAGAAGATCATTTTAGATTATACAAACAAATAATATCATCGAATGGTTTAGACTTTACGTTTTTTGATTTGCCGGAAGTAAAACATTTTGTCGTTTAATTATTGGAAATTAACAACAATAAATAGTGTTCAGTTTTTTATATGTTAATTAATAATTTATAAAATAACTAATTAACAGCTGTTATAATTGGAGATACCATCCCAAACTATATTGTTATTGTTTGCCCATAATTTTTTAGCACATTTGGCAGAAAGACCATCACTTGTTTGCCATTCTGTGTCACTAATACTTAATTCATTATTATTGACAACATTTGTATTTGGTGTATATTCAAATACGCCATCAATGTTACGATTTCCCGCATTTAATGTAGAAATTACTGGAACCGCACAACCATTCTCAGTTTTTTCCCAATAATCAGGACATTGTAATGTTTCAGGAGGATACGGTGTTTTATCATTGCCGCCCAAAACATATACTCCAATATATGTAAGAATAAGTATTAATAATACAACCGCGACGGTTAATGTTATAATATAAAACTGTTCCATTATAATATAATGACAGAAAAAAGCCCCACAGTTTCTAAATGTATTTAGAATTTATATTCTGTTATTATTGTATATATGAACCTTTCAAGTTTATCTCACATATCTTATACAAAAGAAATAAAAATATTGGATGATAAGGTCAATTATAACGGCCGTGTTCAAATAATGGAGCCACCCGCAGAAACATTATTCAATATGCAGGAGCGTATAAATGTAAAAAATAAAGAAACAAATTATCGTGCTCCACTACACGAAGAATCAAGTTTATTGAAAACAACTTTTTTCTCATCTGAAAATATTCAAATATTACAAAATGGAATTAAAGCAGGGGTCTATAACAGGTCAAATGGTGAAATAATAATACCAAATCAAAATATTGATACATTAAAAATAATTATGTATTCAATTTATAGCGACCACTCACAAAACAAACCCGACGATATTAAAGGACAAATTCAGGATTTAAACAAATTAATACTTGAATATGCAGTAAATAATGTTTATAATGAAGCCATTGCATATAAACATTATTTACGAGATCAAAGTACACTGGCTATGCCATTTGACCGTTCTCTACAAAATGATAGAGACTATAAACATTTAGAACATAAAAACTTTATGTAGATTAATATTAATAATTCATTAATATTAATAATGTTACCAGATGAAATAACATATATGTTAATACTGGTCGTATATTTAACAAATATACATCTTCCCAAGTATGATGTTAGTATTGTATAGTTTCTTCCAGAAACTGATATGTGGTAATGTGACTACGTATTTAGCGAATATATTTGCCACACTTTGTAAATGAATCAACAACATAAATGACAAATATTCCTAAAAACCCATATAATATAAATTCCTCAGTGATATTTTCGGTTTTTTCGTGCTGATGTTCTTCTAAAAGTCGAATCATATAGTTGATTTTCTCGAGAAGTTTATCATTGTGTTGAACAACCGGTTTAACATATTGTTTATTCGTAAACTCAGGGGAGTTATATGCATTTGTGTAATTACTAAATACTTTACTATGTTGATTAGGATTATATTTAAGATTATTTTCTTCAAGTGACGTTAGATCTCGCTTAACATGAACAGATGGATTTGCCATTGGCTCAAAATTTACTAAATCCTCACTATCTTCACTATTTTCGGTTGTCATTTTATTTATTAAATTCATTACACGATCATTTCGTTCCACGCCTTCTTTGTTTGCATTCTTAAACGTTTCAGATATATTTGAAAATGGTTCCTCTGTGGTTTCTATTTCGTCGTCTTTAATTAATGACGGTTTTTTCATCGAAGATTGTCTTTTCTTTTTATCTGTTCCATTTTTCCATAATGATGCCGTAGTTATTAAAGACATTACTTAAAAAATATTTAGATTTTAATATAATTAATTGTGTTATTTTAATTTTAATAACTTAGACAAATATCTAAAAAATATGTATATTAGTAATGAAAATTATTATTGAATTTATCCCGATTATATTATTGTTACTTATGTTAAGTTATTCTAAAATATTTATAAATATATCTAAAACACATTTAGGAAAATTGTTTGCGGTAAGTATTATAATATTTTATGCGCGTTTTGATAAATACGTGGGGTTACTTGTTTGTGCGTTGATAATACTATATTATCAAAAATTAGACACGATTACCGAAAATATGGATATGAATGAAGACTTGGATGAAATTGAAGATGATGCAGCAGAATTAGAAGCCATTCAGGAAAATAGAAATATAAAATTAGAGAAAGAAAAATTAGACAATAAACAAAAAACAAACGAACAGCAAATACAATTAGAAAATAAAAAATTAGAAAATGAAAAACAAAAACAAGAGATGGATACAAAACGATTAAATAGAGGGGAAAAATGTGATCGTGCGCAATCACTGAGTCGCGATAAAAACCTGTCAACTGATATGCGCGAAAAAATTGACAAAGTATTACTCGAGTGTTTGGATGTCGAGACCTTCACAGTAAAAAAAATGAATACTAAATTAAATACTGAAAAATTACTGATTCCTACGAATACAAGAAATATATAAACATAATTTATAATGAAGTCTTTAGATAAACGCGTGAAAAAAACGTGGGTAACTTTAATAAATGATCAAGTACACGTATTAAATAATAGTAAAATATTTGCAGGCATAATGATTATAATATTGAACATATCCTCTCGATTTGTTAACATTAAACTAAGTAAAACCATCGAATCCTATTTAAAACATTCTTTCAGTAAACAAATATTAGTCTTTGCAATTGCCTGGATGGGTTCTCGTGATATATATATTGCACTAACTATTGCTATTCTATTTATTATTTTAACTGAATTTATATTAAATGAGGAAAGTAGTTACTGCTGTTTATCTGAATCATTTCAAAATTATCATTTAAATTTAGATAAAGATGGAGATGGTGTTATAAGTAAAGACGAAATTGAACAAGCACAAAAAATATTAGAAAAAATAGCAAAACAACAAAAATAAAATAGAAATAAGATATGTTTATTATATATATTATTTCAACAAAATGTCCATTTTCAATATATATGAATTGGTTATAAATTTAGATCATAATATACCTAGTTCAGCCGGTGAAGGTGTATTAAAATTAACAAAAGATAATTTACATCATCCTGAAATGGAAAATGTTAAAAAAAAATTGCATACCTATCCATATTTTACGTCTGATGTAAAATATCCTTATATTTTGAATAATTTAGATTATGCGACGCGTGTTGAATTTTTTTTTAATAAAACAGAGTTTGTAAAATATTTAACAAACAATACAACAACGGGTTCCAATATAGAGTTAAGCACTGAGGATAGAAGAGACAATAACCAACATAATGTTATGTTTATGATTGAACTATTATTTCCTACCAAGTTCCCCACATATAACAATATATCGGATTCTTATAATCGTTTTATTAAACATAATACAGGTATTACAAATATACAATTAGGTTTTATTACTAATTTTTTTAAAACAAAATATTATTCATATATTAATTATCAAGGAACAATATACACATTCAGACGTTCAATATGGTTAAATGATTTTTTAAATCATCCGGGATATTACGATTTACGTAATAATTATGAAAAGTTCATCAGTTGGCAAAAACTATCATTGGCAAATATTAAAATCGCAAAAATAAAAGACTTGGAAAATGAGTTTAATAAATTATTTAGTTGGTTTAAACACGTAAACAAATATTTATTGTCATCCGCTGGTATTAATGTGTGGAAAGAGAAGGAGTCACAAGTGACCGGTAGACAATCACTTGACAAGTTCATTCGATATTATATCCTATTATTACACACATTTTTTTATTTTAAACAGGGCGAATGGACTACCGATTATGATGATGATGATCAGCGTAATAATATCAAATCTTTTTTGAATGATAAAGTATTCAAATATTTTAAAGAAGTGAAAAACAATAAGAAAAATTTATTATGGAATGGTAATGCTAATGATGGTAACATTTTTTATAACAAAGAGATTCATCATACCAAAAAACTAGCCGAAAGTGACCGAGTTACAATGGGGTACCTCGGTAATCTATATAAGTCACGTCCAAAGGATTTTGACGTATTTTATACAAATATGGGGGGTGATTACACCTCTATATTTAAAAATGACAACTTAATTACAAATTTCAAGACCGACCCGGATATTAAAACAACTAATGAAAAAAAAGAAATGATTTACAAGAACCTTTTAAAAAGAACGTTTAAAACCAATAGTATATTAATTAATAGGGTTCTAAAAGATTCTATGCCCGAAGAATATAGTAATTTGTATTATACAATAGCTGGTTCCGGTGGTTCAGGGTTTAATCGTTTGTCATCATATAAAGGTAAAAGTCGAGTTAAAGCTGATAATTCTCAATTACAGGACCGCATTAATTCAATTCAAATAGATGATGTTGACGATTCAATGCGGTCAAAAAGTAGTTCAGATATATATACAACAATTGAACCATTATTTAATGATTCAGTAACTGAATTATTTCAGTTTTTAGAATATGTATATAATACCAAAATTATAGGCGACTCGTCCATTTCATTAAAATATGAAAATCCTGAGATGTTTGAAGATTTTTTAAATATTGGCATTACAACAAATGAAAATAATAACCCCAAACAATATGAAATTTATCTGATGGCTGATTTTTTTAAAGGCGAAATAAATGATAACAATAAGGATTTGCTGTTATGTGATTATACGAGTAACCGACTGGGACAATTATTTGATGATATTACACAAGGGACATCAAGCGAACGGATTGAGCCATGGAACGCAAAAACACATCGTTTGGAGTTAATGGATTTAAATGATATTGAAAAACGAATTCAAAAATACGAAGATGAAGATAAAGATAAACATGACAGCTCGAATATAAGTGATAATAGCGCGTACAAGTATTATACAAGTAATTCTGATAAATTAAATTCTAATTTAAGTCAAATTATAAATCAATTAAATATAATGTTTAATTTGACAAATGCAGAAATAGATGTTGATGAACGACAAATTCAAGAAGAAATATTAAATATTGTAGATGAAGATATAATAAACAAAGTGATGGATAGAGCACGAATTCAAGATCGAAAACTTTTATTAGAAATACAAAAAATTATTAATAATTTGAATAGTAGACTCGCTGAATTAAAAATTGAAATTGAAAGTGAAAACGATTATGCATTACAAGAAGAAATGAAAAAGCAAAATATATTTTACAACGAGTTACATAAAATCCCCAAATATTTACTTGAAAATGAAAATAATAAACCTCAAGCCGGGGGGAAAAAACGAAAGTCTAAAAAAAGTAAAGCGACTATTATTAAACGCGTTACGCGAAAAAATCGTAAAAATTGATTATTATACTAATTAATATAATGATTATAAATAACATTATATTATGGATCATGTAATTAGACATTTAAATATACTCGATGTAATCGGTACAAATAAGGTAGGTATATATATTAAAGACCAAAATATACAAAAAATATTGTCAAACAATGTACTTAGTAAATCATTTACACACAATAATAATGAACAAATGTTCAGTATTTTATTAGATAGTATAAATGATAAAAAAATGGAACTAACTCGTAATATTGTTGATATTTTATATTACTATGATCACGAAATAAATCGTTGTAAATTAATAGAACATATTGATATATTTCAGGTGAATATGTGCGAGTTTAATCACATGGATCAACTATATGATGATTATGTGCAGTTATTGAATACAAATGATTTGATTAAACGTTTAAAATAAAACAAGTGTACCGTTTTCAAATTTGCCGACCTGCTCCCCAATGTCTTCATCATCCACTACTTCCCAAACATCCCCATTTTTTTCATCATTTGTATAATAGACAGTTCCATCAATGTTGATTTCAAATACCTCTTCCTCATCTTCCTCTTCTTCCTCCTCTTCTTCCTCCTCTTCTTCCTCTTCTTCCTCCTCTTCAACTTCCTCTTCAACTTCCTCCTCTTCAACTTCCTCCTCTTCCACTTCCTCCTCTTCCACTTCCTCCTCTTCCACTTCCTCCTCTTCCACTTCCTCCTCTTCCACTTCCTCCTCTTCCACTTCCTCCTCTTCCACTTCAACTTCCTCCTCTTCCTCCTCTTCCTCCTCTTCCTCGTCGACAACTTCCTCCTCTTCCTCATCGACAACTTCCTCCTCTTCCTCCTCTTCCTCATCGACAACAGCCTCTGCATCGGGCTCGATGACCACGTCATCATCGACTATATCCGTAACTGGATATCCCGCGATTATGTGGTCTATTGTTTCGTCGTCGGAATCGGGTTCGCTCCCTTCCGCCGTTATTTCGTGTTTTATAAAAATATTCGTATCGTTTAAATCATTATTAAATTCACTTCCCGTAATAACAGGACCGGAATCATTTTCACTTTTAATGATTTGTAAACTGTTTGTAAAATCAATAATACTTGCTTTCAAATCTACAGAATCGTCATCATCTGTTAAACCCATTACATTCTCTCGTCTGTTTATAATGCCCGGATAATCGTGTAATATACTCATAATGCCATTATACTTATTCTTCCATTCCTTTTTTTCTTTTTTAAGACGTTTATTTTCATTTTTCAATTCTTTGACGTAAGAGTTATTTTGTAGCAACTGTTTAAATAGCGGGTCAATCATTTCCATAGTATTAATGTTAATATTATTACTATAATATTACAATCAATTTTTATATAGTATTAAATATATATTTTTAACCAATCATTTGGAAACATTGAGGATACATTTTTATCACTTAATTTTGGACCAAACCATTTTGATGGGTAACATACCATTTTATTTTTAGTTTCATTAAAATATGCACCCCACCAGCTAAATGAACTATTTGCAATAATGTTATGATGGCATAAACTCATTAATAACATTTGTTCCCAATCCTCGATTTGGTCGTCTACTTTTACAAATTCAATATGTTGATATAAATATTGTAATTCGCCGACCATTGATAATACGGTATCATTATCCTGCTCTTGGCAAAAATATAAAATCTTACTCACTGAGCGATTATCATCTACTTCTTTAATTGCATTTTTATAATAATCAACATTCATCAATGGATGACAATCCTGAATGTTTTTATAATCACCAATGCGAAAATGCATCGAACAAATCTCATTATTCATATTTAAGAAATAGTTAATATATTTTTCATAAACAATCCCCTTTTGTTTTTGTAAACGTAAAAGTTTGCAAATGGTTGCAAAATGTTTATCAAAATATAAATAACTTTGGAAATACCCGTATAATAATAAATCGGTTTTCATATAGTTGGGTATTTGTTGATATTCATGACAAGGTTCTTTATATATTTCTTCGAAATCCATCAAATTTTCATTAGTCAAGTTATGTGTTTTATGTTTAGTAGTAAAAATGCTAAGAGGGTATAACAAATTATTCCAAAATGTATATCTTAACACACTTCCTGGTGTTGTATCGTTATATGGAAATACTACTTTATAATTATACTCAAATGCATATGATAACGTAGTAAATATTTGAAAAAGTTGATTACCCAACCCACCCATTAAATAACAAGTTACTGTCATACCTAATATATAATTGACTCATATTATTTTTATATCAATATAAAAATAATGATACACGCCATAATCAAACATTGCGGGGGTTTTCGAAATATGAGATTTATATTATCATTTTAGTTTAAAATGTTCTTCAATCAACGATTTCTTTGATGGACCTGTTTTCTTTTCACTTTCGCGTTTCACTTTATATTTTCCCGTATTTTGATTTGTATTTTCGTTTTTTTTTGATACATATAAATCATTTACAAAGCAATCATTGTCTTCGTGCAATTCAGGTAAGGTTCTTGTCATTGGTTTATCAATCACTAATAATAAATGTTGGGATCCTAACATCTTCCTATATTCTTGAATAGTCATTGTACCATAGAATTTATCAAGTAAATAATATGGGTCTGGCGCTGGTTTGATATTTTTTGTGTAATTATATACCTTACTGTAAATACTATTTAACAACTGATATCGTTCAAATTTTAAAGCATCGTCAATATTTTCTTTAAACAAAAAACTAACGGCACATTCAGGTCTGCAAAAAGAACCGTAACCAATAATTTCATCATTTGTTATTTCGTTTGGAATCACGCATAACGGAGTATCATAACTACACGTACACCAAAAACACGAACTTTTAACATTTGGCAATACATTGTTGTATAATTTGATTTTTAATGATTTTAACTTATCATCAAGATCTTTAATGTTAATATCATCATCATCATTATTATGTGTGATTTCCTTACTTTTACACAATGGACAACCATTTTCAGTGTTGTTATACGCATCATCATTTAATCCACTGGCTGGATTAATATATGAAAAAGTATTGTCAGTTTCAATTGTCTTAATTGATGGAACGTCTGGTTTATATTTTAATTCGGTAACGCTATTGTCTATTATGTCGGTCATCGAACATTTTAAGTGTAAAATAACATTATTTGTTAGTATGTGATTGTTAGTGGGTTCTTCTATTTTACTTATAATTTTCCCCCCCTTAGGCTTTCGTCCTCTTTTCTTTGGAGCGGCAGGGGTCTCATTTACATTCAAAATAGTAGGTTCTTTTTTTTTACGCCCGCGTTTTTTAGGTCCTTCGGTTGGTTCCATTTATATATTATAATATAAATGATTTTTAAGTGATTTAAAAATATATTTTAATTATAAGATATAATGAAGCTAATCGATACAACAAAAATAAGTCAACAAACGCTGAATGATATTTTTTCATATGCAGATAAATTTGCAAATGAGAGTCATTGCGATGCGTTTAAAAATATTGTATTGGGTAATTGTGTGAGTGGACCAAATACCGATATCGCGACATCATTTGAACTCGCATTTAAACGTATGGGTGGAGATATCATAAATATAAACACGATGTATTCCGGTGTACAATTGTTGGCACCCGATAAATATGTGTTAAAAAAAATGGAAAACAATTCAGATATTATTATACTATCTCATCATTGCAAAGATTTTTTACATAATTATGCTGCTGGTTGCAATAAAGTATTAGTTAATTGCGGAACCAGCAATGACGATAGCCCGACACAAACCCTAATAGATTTGTATACTATACGACAACATTTTAACTACGAAACCACAAAGATAAACGTATTGTTTGTCGGAAACGGTAATGATAATCATAGTACACAAGCTCTTATTGATATATTAAAAAAATATGAAAATATTAGTATAGATTATCTTCCATATTATGTGGGTGAAATATCTCCGGATAGCAGTGTTACTGAGTATGCTAACGTTGATAAATATGATGTAGTTTATTTCACTCGGTTACAAAATGAACGCAATGACATCAACGAACCATATATGTTAACCTCCTCGATTGTGAATAAAATGAAAAAAACAGGTATTGTACTTTACTTGTCGCATCAAAATGAAGATGTATATCATTCCCTGGATAAAAGTATGCAATCATCTCATTGTGTGCAAATGAAACATAGTATATATATACGGATGGCTGTTTTGTATTGTTTATATTTTAAGAGGTTAGATAACACATTCGACACACTGGAATATAATTATCGTGCCCAATTACAATCTGCGATTCATTCGTGGTAATGCGTTTTGAAAACAATGCTTTTGTACCATCTTTACACTTCATACACAACGATTGTAATTTTGTTATATTATCACAATATGGTATTAAGTCCATCATATTTCCAAATTTTTGTCTTCTAAAATCACTGTCTAATCCACAAACATATACTATTTTGTTGTGTTCTTCAACCATATTCAATACAGTCTCGTATATATCCTTGAAAAATTGCCCTTCATTTATTAATATTATATTACAGTTGTGAATATTATGTTGACGATTGTTCCATATTTCGGTTAATTCATAACACTGAATGCAGTCTATTTTTGAACCATCGTGTGTAGATAATTGGGTTTCGCTATAACGCGTATCCTCTTTGTAGTTAATAACACATATTTTATGGTCAAGTAATTTATGTTGCTTGTATTTGCTAATAAGTGTCGTTGTTTTTCCCGAAAACATAGGACCGAAAATTAGTTCTAAATACCCGACATTCATAGTATGAATATTTGTATTCATAAATATACATAAACAGTTATTTTTAATCTATTATAAAATGGAAAATACGATTCCTTGGGTAGAAAAGTATCGGCCGAATAGTTTTGATAATATTGTATTGGGTCCTATTAATCAATCAATTTTTAATAATGTATTACAAACGAATTACTTTCCAAATATGTTGTTTTATGGTCCACCCGGAACTGGAAAAACAACAACAATCATTAATCTAATTGACAGTTATTATAAACAAAATAATATAAAAAATTATAAATCATCGATTATACATTTAAATGCATCTGATGAAAGAGGTATTGATACAATACGTAATCAAATTATACAATTTGTGAATTCAAATGGAATGTATATTAACAATTTGAAATTTGTTGTATTGGACGAAGTGGATTATATGACGAAAAATGCACAACAGGCATTAAAATATTTATTACAACACAATCACAAAAATATTCGGTTTTGTTTAATATGTAATTATATAAGTAAAATAGAAGAATCATTGAAAAACGAATTTATATGTATACGGTTTAATCAACTTCCAGAGGATAAAATCGTTCATTTTTTGAGAAATATTATAGACAAGGAAAATATACACCTCGAAGATAAAGATATTTACAAACTTCTATCAAAATTTAGTTCTGATATTCGATCAATGATTAATTATTTGCAATTAAATCAATCAAATAATATAGAAGATGTTAATATTTTACAGAAAACGATTTATGAGGATATAAACACATTTTTTATAAATAATAAAGATTATATTACAAATGTGGAATACTTACACAATGTAAGTATCAAATATAATACCAATAAAATAGAAATTATTAAAGACTATTTAAACTATATTATTGAAAATCATCCCAAATATATTTGCTCCGAATTGTTAAATAATGTTGAAAAAATAATGCATATTAATACTTCAATTGAACATATGTTATTGTTTTTTAATTTTAATATATTGAAATTTATAACTTAGACGTTTTTATACTCGGTTTAACATATAAAATTGATTAATATAAAGAAATGTATATCTTTTTATATTAAATGACGTCTGTAGATGATGAGTGGTTGGAATTTTTGCAAAACCCAGAAATGGATTTTGAGAATAACATCGCAGAACATATAGATGATGGATGGATCCCAGAATGTAATGAATTAAATATTTCAACAAATACAAAGGTACTATATTTAAACCAAAAAATACCCATTTACGAAGTGTTTTGGAATTTGAAAATTATTCCGTATTTAAGCCAAGATGAAGGAATAATTAAAAAACAAATCAAAATTGTAAATAATACTGTGGAAGAAAATGATGAATATAAAAAGAGATTAGTGGATATTCCATATTATACCGAAGTAATCATAAAACAGATAAATAATCCAAATGCAAGAAAAATAAAATATAAGGATGAGCGAAAACTCACTATTGGTTTATCAAAAAAAGATATTTTAACTTCTAAGATTAAGATCACAAATGCATTTTATAATTGCTTTGCATTAACCATTCGAATAATGAAAGACAAATTTAAAGAAATGCACGTGAAAGTATTTAACACGGGTAAAATCGAGTTGCCTGGTATATTAAATAATGAGTTGTTGGAAGATGTAAAAAAACGAATCGTGTTATTTATACAACCGTATTTGCCAAAAAAAATGGAATTTTTACAAAATCCAGACGTGGACGACAATGTATTAATTAATTCTAATTTTAATTGTAATTTTTACATCAAGCGAGATGAATTGCACGAATTATTGAAGTCGCCGAAATATAATATCGAAACCTCGTATGACCCGTGCAGTTACCCAGGTGTTAAATGTAAATATTATTATAATAATACATTACCAGAAGAACAACAAACTGGAACAGTATCACGCAATGACGGAAAAATGACTATGACTGAATTAAATACAAATAAAACGTATTTTGAAATATCCTTTATGATTTTTAGAACAGGCAGTTGTTTAATTGTAGGTAATTGTAATGAAGTAATGTTGCGTTGTGCATTTCGCTTTATAAAAAAAATATTAATTGAGGAATACAAGAATATTTCTAGCCAAAATGTATTATTAACTGACAAAGTGCCAAAAAAAATATCTAAAAAAAAGAAATATACCGTGAACTATCACTATTATAATGAAACTATTCGCAATACTTAATCGGGTTGTATAAGTATTTTTATCATTTTTTTTATATTTTTGTCTTTATATTTTTTAGATAATTCCGTTTGACACCTATAATAATTTAATATATATAAACTAGTATTATTCACGTTTTCATTATTATTGTATTTTACATTGCCTACCGCAGTAAGTAAATCGATATATTCATTGTATGAAAACTTAAAATTCGATTTTAATAATTTTAAATATTCTATTATTTCTTCCAGATGGTCGTGGTTCTTTAATATATCAAATAAACAATATTTACATATGTATATCATATTATCAAGTGTAAAATTATCGGTATTATTATCTAATATTACAAGTATCATATGTGAAATATATTTGAACTGTATATTATTTATTGAACACGCGTCTGGTTCTTCATTTGATATTAATGTTTTGTCTAAATCATTGTCATATAATTCAAATATCGTTTTTTTATAAACAAATAATACCGCATCCGTGTGATCTAATGCATATGATAAATTAGCATTGTAGATTTGTTCAATATATTCAATATAATAAATACTTGCCCGTTCAGCATAATAATAGCTATTCTCAACATTACCCAATTTTTGATTTGCATATTCAAATACCCGCATTATTAAACTTATACCTACATAAAGTATTTTATAGGGACTTTCTATTTTATGAAACGTTTTACAGTTTTTGATATTCGTTAAAAACTCACAATTTAAATCAGTTAACTTATTCAATAATGAATAATAAGATTTGTTCATCTATATAAATATATTAATAAAAAGAGTATTTAAAGGTGATTTTTTTTAGTATATATATAAAGACATCAATGAGTAGTCTTATTGAAGAACAAGGTGATAGCGTAGAATACAAAATACCTGACGTTAATACATTACAAAATGCAATCCGTTTATCTATTGTAGAAGATAAACCTCTATTAATGGACTATTGGATCGAATCAATTGAAAAGAATGTATTAATCGGCGTTCGTGAAGGTGGTGAAAAACTACTTGTCAAAAATAAAGAAGAATATACCAGTCCCATTGGTAAAATATATAAAGTGGGAAATGAATACATTATTATTACTGAAAATTCCATTTATATTGTTGATGTTGCTATTCCAACAAAACGCATTTCTTCTTAGATTATTATAATAATATGAATACGTTATTATAATATTGACTTTAATGACTCGACTTGCTCCTCCGTTATTTCATTGGGAAAAACGACAGTGTAGTTGATTATTAAATTTCCAATCTTGTCGCCGCGCTTCATTCCTAAGCCAGGAATAATTTTATTGAAATTTGGTGTTATGATATCGCCCCCTTTTAATGGGTCATTTTTCAATGTAAAATTATTTCCAGATATATGGTCAAAGCTAAACTCAAATCCACACAATGCCTCTGTTATGTTTAATGATTTATTTAAATGTAAATCGTCATCATTTCGAACCATTTCAGTATCATTTTGTATGTGAACGGTTATACATACATCTCCTTTATTATCTTCACTTACTACATTTCCCTGCGCGTTTAATGTAAATGTTTCTCCATTATAAATTCCAGGCGGTATGGTTATATTTTGTTTAATGTCTTCCTTTATTTTTTTATCATTTATTATTGTCCATTTTTCATAATAAATTTCAATTGTTTTTCCGTGATAACAATCGTATATCGGTATATTTATTACAATGTCTATTGTCTCTGGTTTTTGCATTTGCATAAAAGGAGACGACCCACTTCCATTCTGAAAAAAATGTAATTTACCCGCCAGATTTCTAATATCGGGTGAACTCCCACCCCCACCACCAAATAGGTTTTGTGTAAATATGTGCAATACATCATTTATATCCTGCTCTTGAAACATCTGATTAAAATGTTGCATTGGATCTCCTGCGCCGGTCATATGCATAAATGGATTATTTCGCATCATATTATATTCCTCTCTTGTTTTGACATCACGCAATATTCCATATGCTTCATTTAATTCTGACATTTTTTCACTCGCATTTGAATCGCTGCAATGATCTGGATGAAAGCGCAGTGATAATTTTCTAAACGCCTTTTTAATTTCAATTTGAGAAGCCGACGAATCAACTCCCAAAATTTTATAATAGTCTTTATCCATTTATAATATATTGTATATATTACTTTTAAATTGTAAGAAATATAAACACTATTTACTATAACAATTAATGGAAACCTTTATACACAAATATCGCCCCAAATATTTTAAAGATTTTTATTTAAATGACGATTTAAATGACCTTATACAATTGCTATTCAATGTAAATAGTATTAATATTTTACTTATTGGCGATTCAAGTTCAGGGAAAACGTGTCTTTTAAACATTATCCTTCGGGAATATTATGAATTGGGCCCAAATCAACGTTTTTCAAATGAAAATATATTATTTGTAAATAATCTTAAAGAACAAGGTATACAATACTTTCGCACAGAAATGAAAACGTTTTGTCAATCTCAATCCACCATAAAAGGAAAAAAGAAATTTGTAGTAATTGATGATATTGATAATATTAATGACCAATGTCAACAAGTATTTCGTAATTATATTGATAAATACGGTAACAATATACATTTTATAAGTTCTTGTACAAATGCACAAAAAGTAATTGAGAGTTTACAATCACGTTTGCATTTGTTGAAATTATCATCTATTAATAATGAAAACTTAAAACAAATAATGTATAATATTAAAGAAAATGAAAAACTTCAAATCGATGATGAAAGTATTGATTATTTAATCTCAATTACAAATAATTCTATTCATCAAATTGTAAATTACTTTGAAAAAATCTATATTTTAAATCAACCAGTGAATATTGAATTATGTAAACAGATTTGTTCAAATATTTATATGAAAGACTTTGAAAATTATATAGGATTTATTAAATCAAAACAATTACACGAAGGGATTAATTGTTTACAAAAAATATATGATTATGGATATTCCGTTATTGATATACTTGATTATTTTTTCTTTTTTGTTAAGAAAACCGACTCACTAACCGAAGAAGAGAAATATATTATAATTCCTTATTTGTGCAAATACATTACTATTTTTAATAACGTTCACGAAAATAAAATAGAATTAACATTGTTAACAAATAATTTAATTAATTTATTATAATTATATATATGAAAATCAATTATTATTCCACGGTTTATAAGATTAATCGTAAACAACAAAATGTTACCCGTATAAGTATGAATGAATATGACTACGGTATGTTTCCGCTCAATATGGATTTTAAAACACTTATTCAAATTGTTACAAAAATGCAGAAAATATGTTTTCAAGATTCAAATACAAATCGTAAAAATACAATCCGGTTAAAGAAATTATTAAGTGAAACAAACGAAGCGACCGTTTGTATTGTCATTTCATTGGGATATCCCGAAAATGAAACAAATATTATGAATTTTGTGGATGGTGGTTCCGCCACTTTACAAAAAACGAATTTGGGTTTTTTAAAATATCAACAGCCCGTTATAAATGAAATTTGTCGCTCGAAATATAACAAAACTGTTATGTTAGGTAAACCAATTAAAAATGTTATGAATATGATTGATAAATATGTACTTCTTATGATGAATAGTTCAACACGAATAAATGGGGTTTATCTATATATTGAAAAAAATCCGGAACACGGTACACATTTATTTTTAACCTCATACTATGAATCATATGGATTTTCTATAATGACACACGATGATAATGACTATATTTATATGTACAAGAGTTTAGAGCAATAATATAGGATTATTATATATACATAATAATGCCATATAACTATAACAAAGTTTCATATCCAGGAGTCGATGCCCCGACGTTTCAAGCGTGGAATACAATTTTAAACTCAGAAGATATGGATCACGATTCTTCAAGTAGTGCAAAAAGTTCGGCTTTATATAAAGAATGTAAATCCAGTTTATTTCCGTCAGGACCGCCTAAGGGAGAAGCCGAAATGTTATATACCAAACCTGAAATTATTCCCAAGATAATCGACTATAAACCCAATGTAATAACAGAACAATATTCAATACGCGATACCGAACCGGCAAGTAAACTACACATGGAGGAAAAATATACACCCGCTTATTATTTTGACCCAGCAAGTCGGTCATTTCCAAAAAAATTTGTTAAAACGGTTACTGCATTTCACGGCGAAACTATACCATTACGAAAATACGGAATAGACGGTATATTAAAAATTACATTTTGCAACAAAGATTTAATAGAAAACCGAGATGGCGATTTTATGAAAATGCAGATAACATATAATTATACGTCGAATGGTAAGATATTACAAGACGTGTTTCCGGTGTATATCAAAGAAGGGTATATATATGAAGAAACCATAAAGAAAACAACAAAACAAAAAACCCTCACAGGTGCAACGATTGCCACTGCGTATGTCGGTGGCAACAGTGTAAAGGATAAATTTTTTTCAAGTTTTTTAACAAGTAAATATTCAACTGAACATACAATGCGCGGGAGACGTTTAATATTATGTAAATTATTAGGAGATTTATTACATTGTGTATGTGCCACTGATGAAGACCTTGTTTTTACGATTGATAGTTATTTGCGGGATAGATGTAGAAAATGTGGTGTTGCTGTTGTACAAAAAGAAAAACATTTTATAGACGCATTATACAATAAAAAAAAGGAAAAATGGGATGTATTAATTGATATTTTATATGAAAAATATAAGAGTTCATATTTCCCGATAGTTGGCGGAGTGGGTTCCAGTAAGAGTAAGAAAATAGTCGCTACAAAAGTAAAAAAAACAAAAGCACTATTCACCCGAAAAGAATTACAAGGACGCGAAAATGAAATTAGTATTTTAAAAAACAGAAAAACTGGAATAAAATATAGTAAAATAAATTGTAGTTTGTATAGTTATTTTCCAAAAGGACCGATTTACTCAGGAGGAGGAACCGACGTAAAATCACACGACCAAACATCGTATATACTACCCAAAACCGTCGGGGGAGAAACACATACATTAGAAACAATCACCACAATTGGGGGGTTTCTACAAAAGATAAATGCCGACGCAACACACTTTCGGTTAGCACAACAGGAAAAAAGGAAACAGGTCGCAACTGAAAGTGGGTATGGAGATAATCCAAGCCCAACTGTATATCAGCATTTTGCCACTGTGTATGAAGACAATATATTAGATATTATTCCACTTATTAATAAAATTATTAAAACCAACTTACCAGAACACGAAATTGCAATGAGTGATGATTTTTCTAATTTGATAGATTTTATTATTAAAGATTCATATTATAACGAAAATGCTATTGAAAAAATGTTAATTAATATTTTTAAAAATGAACAACGTAATAATAGTGAAGAACTGCAAACATTTATTGATACACATTTTCCGGGTAAAATAATTTATGATTATCGTATATTAAATGATATATTGGTTGATTTTGATACAATAAATCTAACATTCGCGAATGTGGATAACAATGCGTCAATTGTTACCACCTCGACAGACATAGACCCGATTGATACACGTATGACATACACCCCAATGCCAATGAAAACCGGAGCCGGAAGGAAAAAATGCAACCGCACTAAAAAAACTAAAACCGGAGCGAATAAACGTAAACATAAATTTACAAAAAAGACGCGGAAATAGAATGTAAAAATGATATAAATATATAATTTGTATTTATATCAAATAATATGAGTTACCGAAATTGCGATAGTGTTGTAAAATCGGTTATTGAATCGTTTGTGAAACGTTCGGAAGTTGGAAAGAAAAAATATGATACTGACCTAGACCGCACTGATTTGAATATTAGTGAATGGTTACAGCACGCACAAGAAGAGCATATGGATGCGATTTTATATTTAGAGAAGATCAAAAATGTAGTTAATGACGAAACGTTACTTAAATGTTTAGCCCAGCCACCCCGACATACATATACACTTTCGGATGTTCTTTATTATAATTATAGTTACATAAAAATACAATTGTCAAATACGGTTGATGGGATTTTAAATAACACACACCACGTATTTTTAGCAATTTGCGATACGTATTATTCTGATTAATTTAAGAATATATATAAAAATTATAGTATTATGGTATATTACCTTTAAATGCAAATTTTTAAAAAATCCATTCCTAATTTAGATTTTTTCATATTTTTAGACACCATCTGTCTGCGAACAGAGAAATATTTTTTGTTTGATTTAAATGCTTTTAAAAAACTCATTTTTTATGGTAGCTATGACGAATTTAAAACAGATTTAATGGAATATTATTATCCGTCAAAACTATTTTATATTGAACGAGAGTTGACCTATAATTCATTTACTAATATTTTACGGCAAATATGTAAAAATAATAATATATTGTTTACATCCGAGGTAAAATACATCAATTCAAAATATACTATTATTTATTATATTTATTTTGACTAAAAAATGTATATTACTATATATTATAGTAATATGTTTGATAAAAATATTGTAAAAAATTATTTGTTTCCAATGGCCTTAATCTTAATAGCCAATTCTTTTTCAAAAGAAATTAAGCAATATTTTAAACCATCCGAAGACATTTCAGATTACGAATTGGTACGAAAATATTTATTAAATGATTTTCCTTTATATGGAAAAAAACGTCCAATTATATGGATTCATTCCGAATATGAAGTCAATTCGCGCAAATGGAATTCATTTCAAAGTAGAAATACAACCGAAATTAATCAACCCTATTTGATTGAATGTGTCCAGTCCGTCATTAACATGTGCGGAAACGATTTTAATATTTGTTTAATCGATGATGATAGTTTTGATAAATTAATTCCTAATTGGAATGTTGATATGAACTCTTTTAGCGATCCTTTAAAGAAACAATATCGTTTACTTGGTTTATTAAAACTTATTTATATTTATGGCGGTATTCATCTCCCGAATAGCTTTTTATGTACATCAAACCTAACTGGACTTTTCCAATCTCATTTGGATAGTGAAAAAATGTTTGCCTGTGAAAATGTAAATAACAGTGTTGATATGATGCAATTTAAAAATCAACCGCGATTTATGCCAACCGCTGATATTATTGGATCTATAAAAGAAAATCCGGTTATGTTGGCAGTAATCAAAGAAATCGAATCCATTTTTGAAAATGGTCACTATACAAGTCAATTCGATTTCAAAGGTTGCGTTTCATCTATGTTATATAAACATATGCAAAATGATTCTATTTCTGTTATTGATGGTCGTTATATTGGCGTTAAAGATGATAAGAATAAACCCATCACAATTGATGATTTAATGCAGGAAGAACATTTACAAATAACGGACGCGTATGGTATATATATTCCAAAACACGAACTATTAAAACGTATAAAATATCAATGGTTTGCTGTTGCAACACAAGAACAAATATATGAAACCACTAATGTACTTACCAAATATTTTGCAATTTCATCTTATAATAATGCCGAGAATAAACAAAAATTAACCCCTCTTGTTACATCCATATAAAACGATTTGTATATTATATATAAATCATTTATGTACACTTTATTAAATACGTCATTTCATTGTTTTAGCGAATCAAATCCATTTGGTTATTTATATTCACTCTACGTTCATTGTATAGAACAGAGTTTATTTTATTTGTATTGTTACAATTATGACATTTTAAAACAACAAAAAAATTTACATTTTAAATGGATCGAATTGGAAAATAAACGCATTGATATGATTGAAAATTGCAAAATGCCCGACTATCTTGCAAATCTAAAAATTAGTCAGGAGTTTTGTAGTCATTCTGAAAAGGTTGAACAATTGAGTAATTGGAAACAGCATTCCAGTCATCTTAAATTTAATTTAAATACGTTTACATACTATGCCAATTTTTATTTTAAAAAATGTACATTGTGTGAAGAAATGCTTAATAAAAAATTTCCCAATGAACTGGTAGATGCAGTATTCTCATATAGCGATTTAAATATTCCTCTACAACGTAAAACAATTGAAGAAATTAATCACAATAATAACCACGATGTAGAATTTAATTTTGAAGAACTTGTTACTTATAATATTAATAATCACGGCATTTATGATCCCCAAATAACATTAAATTTAAAAGAATCTCCGTGTAAACGCGAAATCGAAAATATTTTCATTAATGTAATTGATACACCCGACGAAGACAATTATTATTTAAATATTTTACCCGATTTTCACGAAAAAATAGGGTTGTATTATCCAGTATTTCCAAAAAATGGGGAAAGCAACATTATTACTGTGGATTATGAAAAAAAAATACTTTTCTAACATTTTATTATTTTTAAAATAAATTTAACACTACCCTTACTTATATATCTACTAACTAAACCTATACTTACTTGCATTTATTTGCAATTCGCGAAGAACGCCTGTGCGTGGTACTGGTACTGGTACTGGTACTGGTACTGGTACTGGTCTTTTTAGTTCGACCCGCCTTATAAAACTGCTTGTATTCCTCTCGCTTCTTCATAATCAATAGGGTCTCAGCTGCCTCCATCATTGCATCGTGCTTTTCCGTTTGCTTGCGATAAATCTGCAAAGTTTCAATCTCACTGCGATACTTGTTTTCAATCTCACTCTTCATTTCCCTCCACGAATCCATATCGTTAGGAAAATAGCGTTGCTTCACGGTATAAGAATTGTGGTATGTCAGTTCAGCTTGCATCATTTTCCAAATGCTGCGCTCTTCAATCGATTTCAATTCTAGTTTCACCATAACTGCTAATGTAATATATGAACTATATATATAACTATATTTGAATCAATTTTCATATTCTTTATTACGACTACCGAACTCATAATACAATATAATTATTGTATTGTGTATTTTATTATTTACTTGGAGGATTTATCATTTTGTTGTCCCTTAGATTTGCGCTTTGATGTTTTATTTTTGCGACGGCCACCAGCGAGTTTCTTAGTACCGAATTTACCTTTCTTTGCCAATGCATAACCGCTTTTGTTAAGACGGTTAAATTTCTTTTCGAAATCACTCTTCGCCTTGGATACAATCTTTCCAGATGATTTACTGTACATCAAATCATTCTTGGTAAGACCACTCTTTGTCTTGTATGCATTATCACGCATAACCGCAAGACGGGCATTAACGGGATTACCGTTTTTGTCAGATGATGGAGCAATAAGTGTTTCAAATTTTTTACCATTAATATGGTACATACCGTCAGTTTCTTTCATAATTTTCTTGGGGTTTACCTTAACCATTATATATATAAATAATATAAAAAAGTTTTCACGAATTTTTGCTAAATTAGCGTTTCGAACGCAGATATTCGGCATAACGCATTTTACGACTGATTTGAGGATTGTTTCCTGACGTGTTTAACTTTGTATAATCTGCGCAATTTTGTTGTTTTATTTTTTTACAAAAATCGAATATATTAAACTTTGATGGCATATAAAATTGATTGGGAAAATAATTAAAGACTATATTATACTATATTATACTATAATGGCGTCTACTACTACTACGGATCTTGCTAAACAATATCAGCGAAAAAGCGATAAGGAACATATTTTGGATAATCCCGATACATATATTGGTTCTGTTGAAAATGTGGATGCGAATATGTGGGTTTATGACGACAATGAAAATGCAATTAAATATAAGACTATTGAATATATCCCTGGTCTATATAAATTATTTGATGAAGGAATTGTGAATTGTCGTGACCACGTTATTCGTATGATTAACAGTCCTATACTTGACAAAAAATTCGTTTCGCAAATTAATGTGAATGTGGAAAAGGATTTAATTACTTTCTATAATGATGGTAATGGCATTGATATTGCCAAACATCCGGAATATGATATTTGGATTCCCGAGATGATTTTTGGACATTTGCGCACATCTACTAATTATGATAAAACTGAAAAAAAGATTGTTGGGGGTAAAAATGGTTTTGGATTTAAACTTGTATTGATTTGGTCGACATATGGTAGAGTCGAGACGGTTGACCACATTCGGGGTCTAAAATATGTTCAAGAATTCCATAGTAATTTGGATACACTTGACCCTCCTGTTATTACTAAATGTAAATCTACTAAACCTTATACAAAGGTATCTTTTAAACCTGATTACAAGCGGTTCGGCATTGAAGGTATGTCTCAAGATATGCTGGATATGCTTAAACGCCGTACTTATGATATTGCCGCCGTTTCCGACCAATCCGTTAAAAAAATTAAAGTATTCTGGAATGACGTTCAAGTACCTGTTCGCAATTTTCAACATTATGTTGACCTATATATTGGCAGTAAAGGTGAACATAAACGATTTCACGAAGCACACGATGAACGGTGGGAATATGTTGTTGCATTGTCCCCTACACAAGAATTTATGCATGTGTCTTTTGTAAATGGTATTTCGACTTCCAAAGGAGGAAAACACGTGGATTATATTATGGGCCAAATCACACGAAAACTATGTGATTATATTGAAAAAAAGAAGAAAATCAGGGTCAACCCCAGTTCTATTCGCGAGCAACTCATTTTGTTTTTGCGATGCGATGTTGAAAATCCATCATTCGATAGCCAGACAAAAGATTATATGAATACTCCCTTTGCTAAATTCGGGTCAGCTTGTACTGTTACAGACGGGTTTATTGACCGCATTGCTAAAATGGGTGTTATGGATACCGCGTGTAGTTTGTCGGAAATTAAAGAACAGCGTATTGCAAAGAAAACCGATGGAACTAAAACCAAAACCATTCGGGGTATACCGAATTTCATTGATGCCAACTTTGCAGGCACTCATCAATCCAAAGAATGTATTTTGATTTTGTGTGAGGGACTTAGTGCTATGTCCGGTATTGTATCTGGTCTAAGTAGCGATGACCGAAATATTATTGGTATTTACCCATTGAAGGGTAAGCTTCTTAATGTACGCGGCGAACAAATGAAACGTATTAGTGAAAACAAAGAAATCAATGATATTAAAAAGGTCCTCGCATTGGAAAGTGGTCGTGTTTATGAAACACTCACAGAAGTCCAACAGTCTTTACGTTATGGTAAAATTATGATTTTGTGTGATCAAGATACAGATGGTTCACATATTAAAGGTCTCTGTATTAATATGTTTCATAGCGAATGGGCAAGTCTTATTAAAATGCAGGGGTTCCTCTCATTCATGAATACTCCTATTTTACGCGCAAAGAAAGGTACTTCTACAAAACTGTTTTATAATGATGGCGAGTATAATACTTGGAAGGAATCCAATGAAACCGGTTCAAAGGGTTGGAACATTAAATATTTTAAGGGACTTGGTACATCGACGGCAAACGAATTTAAAGAATATTTTGCAAATAAAAAAATAGTGGACTTTGAATATACCGGCCCAGAGAGCGACGATATTATTGACAAGGTGTTTAATAAAAAGAGAGCGGATGACCGTAAAACCTGGTTGAGTGGTTATGATAAAAACGCATATCTTGACACTACCCAACCAAAAGCAAATTACCAAGATTTTGTGAACAAAGAACTTATTCATTTCAGTACTTATGATTGTGGACGTTCAATTCCAAATGTAATGGATGGATTGAAAACGTCTTTGCGCAAAATATTGTTTTCGGCATTTAAGCGTAATTTGACAAGTGAGGTAAAAGTCGCACAATTCTCGGGTTATGTATCTGAACACAGTTGTTATCATCACGGCGAAGCAAGTCTTAATGGCGCTATTGTAAATATGGCACAAACATACGTGGGTTCGAACAATATTAATTTGCTTATGCCAAATGGACAATTTGGTACTCGCCTTCAAGGTGGTGATGACAGTGCTTCGGAAAGATATATCTTTACGCAACTTTCATCAATTGCCCGATTTATTTTTCAAGAAGCAGATGACCCGATTTTGAGCTATTTGAATGATGACGGTACACGCGTTGAGCCTGAATATTATGTACCCATTGTTCCATTTGTATTGATGAATGGCATTTCCGGTATTGGTACTGGGTTTTCATGCTATATTCCTTCGTATAATGTTAAAGACATTATCACCTATCTAAGACTACGACTTACTGATAAACCGGTCGACAAATTCGAGTTTATACCATATTACGAAGGATTCAAGGGCAAGATTTCAAAGATTATCGACGAGCCAAAAAAATATTTGATTAAAGGTGTTTATGAAACAATTGACGACAATAAAATTCGTATTAAAGAACTACCTGTTGGCACCTGGACAATGTCGTATGTGTCATTTTTAGAAGGACTTGTTGACGGTGTTACCAAAAATGGAAAAAAACAACCTTCCGAAATTCGCGATTTTGTATCTCTTTCTACCGAAATTAACGTTAATATTGAAATCACATTTCCTCGCGGTAAACTTACGACGCTTGAGTCAATCGTTGATGCAAATGGAATCAATGGGGTTGAGAAATTACTGAAACTAACTACTACTACCAGCACAACTAATATGCATCTATTTGACCCGAGTCATAAACTGAAAAAATACAATAATGTTTCCGAAATTATTGAAGAATTTATTATTATGCGTATGAAATTTTATGAAATTAGAAAAGCATTTCTTATGTCCGTTTTGCGCAAAAAGTTATTGAAGATGACCAACAAGGCGCGATATATTAACCAGATTCTAAACAACGAAATCGATTTGCGTCGTAAAACCTCACAAGATGTACACGACCTTCTCGACGGATTGGATTACTACAAAATTGACGATAATTATAAATATTTGACAAAAATGCCAATGGATTCCGTTACTACCGAAAACGTTGAACACATTATGAACGAGAAAAAAGAGACCCAAGAAGAACTCGAATATTTGACAAATATGAGTATTCAACGTATGTGGTACAGCGAACTGGGTACACTTGAATACGAATATGATAAATATAAATTATATAGAATGAAACTCCAAAGCAGCGAGTTTAATAAAAAAACAGCAAAAAAAACAACCACAAAGAAGAAGGTTGCACCTAAAAAAAAATAATTATACTTAATAAATTATTATATTTAATAAAATAACTTATAAACCATTCAATATATTTATTATATTGAATATGTTGAATTTACCCAAAGGCTTTTTTGATACTTTACTGAACAATACAAATTCTAAAATTGCACTTGTAACCGGTATTACTGGACAGGACGGTTCTTATTTGGCCGAACTGTTATTAGAAAAGGAATATATGGTTTATGGTATTATACGTAGATCTTCTAATATTAACACCCAACGCATTGAACATCTATATAATAATCCAAAACTAAAATTAGTATATGGAGACCTATCCGATTCCAATAATCTTTTCCAAATCATTTTTAATATACGTAAAGAACAACCAGATATGAAGTCATTTGAAGTTTATAATTTGGCAGCACAATCGCACGTAAAAGTATCATTTGAAATGCCAGAATATACTGGCAATGTCGATGGATTGGGGACACTTCGCTTATTGGATGCAATTCGACAGAATGATATTCAACATATAACTCGCTTTTATCAGGCATCTACCAGTGAATTATATGGTCTCGTTCAGGAAACACCTCAATCCGAAACAACACCATTTTATCCCCGCAGTCCATATGGGGTTGCAAAATTATATAGTTATTGGATTACTAAAAATTATCGCGAATCCTATGATATGTTTACATGCAATGGTATATTATTTAATCACGAATCTCCTCGCCGTGGTCATAATTTTGTAACTAAGAAAATTACACAAGCCGTTGCAAAAATTTCAAAGGGTCTACAAGACTGTTTGAAAGTCGGCAATATAGACGCAAAGCGGGATTGGGGACACGCAAAAGATTATGTACACGGTATGTGGCTTATGTTACAACAAGATAAATGCGATGATTACGTGCTCGCAACAGGTGAAACTCATACTGTAAGAGAATTTATTGAAAAGGCATTTAATCACGCAGATATATTTATTACCTGGGAAGGCACTGGTGAAAATGAGATTGGGATTGATAAAAGCGATGGTCACGTTTATGTACGCGTTGACCCACAATATTACCGACCCTGTGAAGTTGAATTATTATTAGGGGATGCTACAAAAGCGAATAAGGAACTCGGCTGGAAACCCAGTATTGATTTTGACACGCTCATCAACAATATGGTCGATTATGACATTGAAAATATTTGACCATTTTGAACTGGACTGCCTGGAACTATCACATTGTATAAATATAAACTACTCTTGTATTTATATACAGGGTGTTTCCAACCCTCTATACAAATGTTATTATGTGCCAAATCATGGATATGCATTTTTTTTATATTTTCTTTTACAAATAATCCACATAAATAATCAAAACCCCTACAAAAATCATCAGGGTTCTCCATAATACTATAACTACTCACAAAATCCAATATATATCCCTCTTCATTTTCATCATACGTTTGGGTTTTTTTAAATACGTATATTCCACATATATTCTCTAATATATAGTATAAATAAATGATAACATCATTATCATAAACCAAATCATAACATATCTTGTAATCCATTCGCATATTTGTTACAAATTCCTGAATTTTTTGTAATTGCTGAGAACCTCCCTTTATTATAAAATGACCCTGGGGTAATGTATACTTTTTATCTTTATAATCTAATCTCACACAATATGTATCATAACACACTAACGGCACTACCCCATCGAAATCGTCTATGTTTTTTCGCATTAAAAAACCTTGATTATCTGGACATTGATTCATTATATTATATACATGACTCTGTAATAACGTTCTATTTATCTTCTTATTATCTTTTTCGTTTTTCTCACAACATTGATGTACAATATATTGTAAATTCATCCCATTAAATAATATTGGTTTGCTACCTATCATCCCCTGCACATAATCCATTTTGTTTATTTGTAATTTTCCATCATTATACTTAAATGTTTGATCAATATAATTACTAATAAAACAAGGATATTGAGAACCTTTATATATCTCATCAAGTGATTTTTCGTTTATTTCGTATAATAATTCGTCACTTTCTATATAATTGGTTTGTAATAACGCTATAATCTTGGACTTGATCTCTAAATCAAGGTATTTTTCGGTTTTAACTCTAAGACAATCGTAATATTTCGATTTATAAGGTTGTTTCAAATATACATAGGGTTCTCCGTAAAATATATTAAATAAATCATAACTATGATAAACCGGCTGACTGGACCAATAAGGATATCTTATTTTAATATAGGCCAAATATATTATAATTGTAATAATTAATACTGCAATTATAAGATCAAACATTAATATATAATTATATTGTATTTTGGTGCATTTTTTCAAATATCACAATTATAATTATAACCATTATTAATTCGTACATATTTTATACACATATACAATTATTTTTATTTCATTTATCATACTCTTTATTATAAATGTAGAGAACCCGGTCAATGTATTTTTTCAAATACATACAAAAACTGATGATTATCTCCATTGACATTCAACATCTTTGCCTTGGCATGAACGTGGAATCCACATTTTTGGGCCATATTTATAATCGTATCAATCGACTCAGTATATAATGTGTGCTCTTGTTCCCGTTTTTGTTTGTTCTCGAAATCTTCAAATAATTCATTTATTATAATTTTATTCCGCTTTGATTTAATATCATAATTTCCAATATAAGAGAACCCATCAAAGTCTATTTTACTCTTTGTTATTCGTTGTTTTGAAAACTTCTGAGGATTCATTATTAATTTCGGTTTAACTGCGGGAACAGTCGTATCAAATTTGTCAACGTTTACTAAATGAACTATAAAATAACCATTGTGTTTCAACCACCGATTTGCGTTATTGAACAATTTATATTTATCTTTGAATTCATAAACCGTCATATTTGTACACATTACGTGACTAAATGTATTGGGTTCAAATGTTAATGGGTCATTTGCATTTCCATTGCGGATATTTAAATTCTCATATTGTTCGCGCGATTTATTTATCATACTTTGCGACAACTCCAAACCGTGTATGCTATAACCTTGGGATTTAAAATGATTCATTAAACAACCCGTTCCACTTCCTAAATCCAACATATTTGACCTATTAACACTTGGTTGCGTCATATCCACCATTTCTACCATTTCGTGATAACTGCGTTCTTCGTTACAAAATAATTTATCGTATACCTCTGTATAAAATTCATCATAAATAGACTGTCCCTCTTTAAATATATAAGGGCATTTTTGATCAAATCCTTCTACATACTCGTATTCAGGTACCATTAAATATTTGTATACTAAATACAAGATTGCTATAAACGAAACAAGTATCAATGGTTGTAAAATTTGATTTTTATGTGTGCGTATTGTAATAAAATTATATAGATTGATTAACATATATTTGTGATTTATATAATAAAATCACAAATTAACTTTCTTGATTTCTTAATTGCGTGCGGCTATGATTAAAAAACATATCGTTTCCAATATTTGGATGAAATTTATCCTTTGTTTCAAACCCAAAGCGTCTAAATAATAAGGCATGGGTTTCATCACTTTCACTTGGTTGTATGGTTGATTTATACAAATCACTGTTACTGCTGGGAACGTAAATATTTGAACCGTATTTGGCATTAGGAGTGCCAATGTTTTTTAAATGACTTTCAACACCTACATTACTCATAAATCCGGAAACGTGGGATTTAGTATTTCCCGGATTAAATGTTTGTTGAGGTAAAAACGCTAAATGCTCTTCTAATAACACTTTGCTATTTTTATCGAATATTTTAGATGGATATACACTTTGTTTTGTACTCATTGGTCTAAAATCAAAATTCGGTTGTAAGTCACTATCGGGTATCAAGCGATTATTAATACGTCTATTTAAGTCTTCCGTACGGTCGTGTTGTCCAATCACTAAATGGGGGGTATTTGGATTAATTCTTTGTTCTCTTTGCATTTATATATTAGTACTATAAAAGTTATTTTCAATTAATCTTTTTATTGAAATTGTATGCTTAACTTCATCAATGTTTATTTTACGGCTATATTTGTCTGGGTAATTACAAATGTCTTTCAATAATTTCCAATCTTTTTCCACATCTCCTGTTAAATGTATAACATTTTGGGGGAAATATGTGTCGATATTTACACATCCCATATATATCGGTACCGTATTGTATAGTAACGTGTCCATTATGTTTTTACTAAAATAATGACTGCTTTCATAGTTCTCAATACAAATATGATATTTGTAATCTTCCAACATTAAACGTTGATCTTTAAACTTACCCTTTAATCTATTATCTGTTGTTTTCCAATAATATTTGCACCCATGCCCATAAATATCAATAGGCAAATTACTTTCCAATATCTTATTTGCCAATACGTGTCTATATTTATGTCCCTCTGCTTGAAGTTTATTTGAAATCATAATTGACATTAAATTTGTCTTTTCTTGTTTAACTTCTTTTAATGGGGTAATATGCCACATATATGCAAAATGCTCCATAAAAGGCGCAGGTAAATCCCCTTTGCTTCCTATAAAATATTTTCCTATGTATTTTTGTGCATAATCTACAAATTGGGGGGTTAATCCTAAAAATTGTATGGGCTCGAATGCTAAACCAATCACATTTTCTTTGGGTATTTTTAATTCGGGCATTGGTGTATTTAATAATATTGCATGCGTATAATCATCGTCATTTGTAAAACAATATACTGTATTGTATTCCGGGTCATCTTTTAACTCGGACGTTTCTATAAATGGTTTTGAACAATCTGAGCCCGGGGATGCAAAACTACAAAATATACGTATTTTTATCATTGTAATATCTATGTTTATATTTTTATATAAAATTAACGTTATGTTTATGTTCAATGATTACTTTTGTAACGTCGTGGTACATTGTAAAGGCAAAATTTAATAAAGAATTATATGCTCAATGGATAAATAATTTATTAGCAAATGTAAATAACTTTAATTTGGTTATATTTACCAATGAAGAAAGTAAATATATGATTGAACCCTATTTGAAAAATAAAAAAATCAAAGCTATTATTTATGAATGGGATGAATTTTCAACATATAAATACAAGGATAAATGGGTTTCAAATCATGAGATTAACCATTCATTAAATAATATGGTTCACTGGAAATTAAATATGTTATGGAACGAAAAAATAAATATGGTGAAAATTGTGAAAGATAGTTTAATATTTCCAAATAATATTTTTGGATGGTGTGATATCGGCTATTTCCGGTGTAATTCGACAAGTATTGATTTTGACACTATAAAAAAGTGGCCAAATGAAGATGAAGTAAATATGATTGACAAACATAAGATTTATTATAATCAAGTATGTAATCGTACCGATTTAAATAATTTAGTTCGTCATATATTAACAAAAAACAACACTGATTTACCCGTTACACCTATACCATATAATCAAGTATCCATTGCGGGTGGGTTTTTTTTAACACACGGCGAAAACATTAATTGGTGGTGGAATACTTTTTATAAACGTCTTGAATTATATTTTGACAATAATTATCTTGTAAAAGATGACCAAATAATCGTGATTGACTGCATTGCAAATAATTTAAAACATTTCAAATTAATTAAACAACAACCGGGATTTGACCCGTGGTTTGGATTTCAAACGTATTTATTGTAAATATTCAAGAATATAAAAATAATTATATATTTTACTATATAATGATTAGCATTTTAATGCCAATTTATAACGGCATTGAGTTTATTGACGAATCTATAAGCACTATTCTGTATCAAACATATACAGATTGGGAACTTATTGTAGGTATAAATGGTCATTTACCCGATTCTGATGTTTATAAAATAGCACAAAAATATGAAGAAAAAGATCAACGTATTAAAGTGTATGATTTACATCATATTAAAGGAAAGTCCAATGCATTAAATGAAATGAAAAATTATTGTAAATATGATTGGGTTAGTTTATTGGACGTGGATGATAAATGGCTTCCAAAAAAATTGGAATCACAAACACCATATATGGATAATTATGATGTAATTGGTACTCAATGTAAGTATTTTGGTGATTTACAGAATGTTCCAGAATTACCAATGGGAAATATTAATCATTTTAATTTTTTTAATTTTAATCCTATGATAAATAGTAGTTTTTTAATGAAAAAAATATATGCATATTGGAATTCTCAACACGATGGTGTAGAAGATTATGATTTATGGCTTAAATTGTGGAAAGAAGGAAAACAGTTTTTTAATGTTGAAACAATACAAGTAATGCATAGAATTCATCAAGATAGTGCATTTAATGCAAAAGGTAATAATTTAAAAGTTGATGATTTAAAAAGGAAATATTGTGTGTAATTATAATCGGCGCGTTATAAATCAAAACTGTTATTAATATAAATAGATTTGTATTTATTATTATACATACACGATAAATGAATGTTGTATTAATTACATCTATAATAAATACTCCAAATACTCCATTATCATATTCAAATATACGTTCAGTTTTTACAAGAAATGAACGATTTGAACAAACTAAAAAAACAATTCAAAGTGTAAAAAAATATATTGCAAATAGTATAATTATTCTTGTAGAGTGTACATCGTTTACGAATGACGAATCTGAATATTTACAAAAAGAATGTGATTTTATTTTAAATTTATGGGAAAATAAATCAATACATCCACATATATTTGGAACGTCTAAGTCATTGGGTGAAGGAACAATGACGATAGAGGCATTAAAATATATTAATAATTTAAACATTGATTTCGAGTATTTGTATAAAATATCTGGAAGATATTGGTTAAACGAACATTTTAAAATAGAAAAAACTAAAAATAATATATTTAAAATGATAGACCGTAATGAAAATAATATATTTACCGCATTATATAAAATAGATAAAGAAATTTCTTATAAATTATTAGAGTTTTTAATTAATAATATAGAAGTTATGAAAAAATGTATAGGATATGAAGTATTGTTTTCACATTTTGTTAAGAATATAGATAAAAACATAGTAGATATAATCGGGTTATCTGGATTTGTAACAGTTTGTGGTAGTGAATATAATGGATAATATAAATTATATAAATATAAATTATATAAATATAAATTATATTATAATTTAATATACAATGGTTGATAGAAATATAGAAGAACACTATAAAAAAAATGGAAATACAAATTTAATAACAAATTCCGGTTTAAAAAATAATGCACAAATATATGCGATTGGCGACAGTCATACCATATTTTTTCACAATTCAATGAAAATATATGAACATTGGGGGTGGGACGGGCGAATACCTTTAACATTGTATACATTTGGGAATACGAACATGAATATTTATAATGTAGGTAATCTGTTAGGTAATGGACACGAAAAATATAATATAAAAAAGAATGATTATGTTATATTCTATTATGGATATAATGACGTTCAACGACGATTTTATAGTAATTTTAATAATGATACAGAAAATAATATTAGCATTTTAGTAGATAAATATATAAATAAAATATTAATGTTAAAGAATGAGTACCAAATTATTCCAATAATACCATGCATATATCCATTACCTATAAAATTTACTGGTATGAATATAATGGGTAGTGATGAAGAACGGATTAATTATACTCAAATAACCAATAAATTGTTAGAATCCAAATGTAAAGAAAATAGTATATTATTTTTAAATATTTATGATGATATTTCTATAAATGATAAAATTAATGAAAAATATACGGTTGATGGAATACATCTTGATTATAACAATAGTGAAATTAGAGATTTGGTTGAAATAAAAATATATGAATTAATTATGTGATTATAATAGTTATAAATAATAACTTATAAATAATAACTTATAAATAATAACTTATTATATAATAACTTATAATATTATATAATGAATTTTGGGTTTATTATACCAATATGTATTAGGAGTAATATTCATTTTAATCAATTAAAACGATGTATTAAAAGTATAAGAGTTTTTTATGAAAACATAAAAATTATATTAATAGATGATTCTAATATTGAATATACAACCGAAATAGAATTATATTTCAAACCTGATAACAACCTTGTTATAAAAGAAAGTTTAATGAAAGGTTCAGCAGATCAGCAAATATTTAAAGTATTATTAGAAACAGAGTTATTTGAAAAAGCAATATTTATTCAAGATAGTATGATATTAAATAAAAAATTAGAAGGTATTGATGAAATAAATTTAAAATTTATTTGGCATTTTACTAATCATAGAGTTCATTGGGATATTATTAAAGAACCGAACACAGAATATAATGTAAATAATAATATTATTACTCATAATGATTTAATTAGACATAATGTATTGAGAGATTATAAAGAAAATAAAGATTTTCAAAAATACGTTATAAATAAATTAGAAAAAAAAAATGAATGGTGTGGTTGTTTCGGTTCGTTATGTATAATAGATAAAAAATCGTTAATGTTTTTAAATGATAATATTAATTTTGTAGATAAATTTATAAACTCATCATCTAATCGTGATAGAAGAGCAAATGAAAGTATTTTTGCATTAAATTGTCATTTTAAATATTCAAATAATAATTTTGAAAAATCATATGATGATCTCTATTATGATGGTTATACATACGGTGGTGATAGTAAAATGGTTAATGAAAATACTGGATTTGACAATTTAAAATGGTGTTCTGTTCATACTTTTTTTAGTAAAGTTTCATTTAATAGATAAATATCAATAAAATAATTCATAAAAATACCTATTTATTTATTCGATAGTAATAAATTTTATATATAATAATTAACATATTTATTATATATATTAAATTATATATATTAAATATTAAATTATATATATTAAATATGTTAATTTCAAATGGATGTGCTGCTGGAAATTATTATAAAGAAACAGGTGAAATATATCCTCACCCCCTAATGTTTTCTTTATTTTTAAATGACTATGAATACATTAAATTATGTAATAATTTAGATCACTATATGGATATTATTCCTACATTTATAAATCTGCCTAACTCCTTACGTCACAATAATACACTTTATCCAATTATGAAATTAGAAGATATTGTAATACATTGGATTCACGCAACAAGCGAAACCGATGTTTTAGACAAATGGATTAGACGTGTAAAAAGATATAAAAATAGTAATTGCGAACCAATATTTTTTATATGCCCTATGAATAAATATGAAAATAACAAAGAATTAAATGATATGATGAAACAATTTTTAAATATTAAAAATTCTTACTTAATTCTTAATGATGTATCTAAGTATGATAAACATAACAGAATTATTCGTTATGATATTGTTAAGAACCCGACACTTTACCCCCAGATTTTATTAAATCTTTCCAAACAATCTTTTTTAAATATCTAAATAATTATCAATATTACTAATATTGATTTCTTGAATTTCTGGTAATATAATTATGAATCTTCCTCCATTTTCAATAAATTTTTTATGTTTTTGTATAATATATTTTGAATAAGGCCACGCTAAAATAAAAATTGTTTTAATATTATTATTATATATTTCATTACTATTAAGAATCTGTGTATGAAATCGCGGAATAAAGTTGTTTATTTTAGAATTTGAATCATCAAATATAAATTCAAATTTTTGTTGTATTACTGTAAGTAATATATTAGTTCTTCCACTTGCTCCATAACCTGCTACAATTTGTTCTTTTTCATAAACATCATTTATTATACTATTTATTTCTATTTTCCATTTATTAATACGATCTAAAAAAGTATCCATATGTGGACTAATATCTTCCTGTTGTAAAGTATTAGTTAATCCAGGATTATGATATAGATTAGAATTGTCAAGTTTATTTTTAATTGTAATTCTTATAGAACCACCATGATTTGTGATGTGTTCAACATTATCTAAGTAAAGGTTATTATTTTTACATATATTATATATTCCATTTATACTATAATAAGACATATGTTCGTGGTATATAAAATCAAAATTCATTGTTTCACAAATGTTTTTAACATAATGTACCTCCATTATAATAATTCCATCATCATTCAATATCAGTTTTAAATTATTAAATATATCATTTATATCATCAATATGTGCTAAGCAATTACACGCTACAATATAATCCATTTTACCATATTCCTTAATAATATTACTGGTGCTTTTACTATTAAAAAAATCATTTATTTTAATTATATTTGGATTATTAATTTTTTGGATAGTTTCAGACGGATCAATTCCAATAAGATATTTAAGATTGTCTGTTTTGGAAAAATTATTTAAAAATACCCCATCATTACAGCCAATTTCCATAAATTTTTTTTCATTAATATTATAATTTGTTTTAACATAGTTGTATAAATTTTTAAAATGTTCTACTAATGTCGGTATTTGAGATGAGTAATAAAAATATCCATTATTATTAATATTAGTAAATAATTTGTTTTCCATTACAATCTCTTTTACAAAAGCAGAATAACAAATATCACAATACAAAAACGTAAGTGGATAGTGTCGTTCATATATAACATCTTTAATATTTTTTAAAAACCCTCCAGCTAATGGCGCATTTTTTAATCCCCATATTTTTTTAAGATTTTTATTATTACAACATCTACACTTTGTTATCGTGTGATATGTTCCCAATTTTAAATCTATATTTTTTTGTTCCATAATTTGTTCTTTTATTGATTTAGTTATAACTGTATTATCATATATACTTGATAAAGTTTTATTAACTTTATTATCTAATGCAAATGGGGTTATACTAATATTCAAATTATATATTTCATTTATCATACAAACTAATTCATACTTTGAAATTGTCTCCGCCGAATGTATATGTTTTATTCCTTTCCAATATGAATCTGTATCAATTATCGTTTTAATAAAGATTACAATTGTTTGACAAGTACATCCATTCCATAAATAATTATTATAACCATTTATTTTTCCATCTTTATTCGATATAACCCACTCTATAATACTCTTTTTATTTAATATTTCTTCTCCTATTATTGATGTTCTTATGACACAAGCATTTTCAGGTTCTCCCAATATCTTTGATAATCCATATATATTTACTTCATTAGGCATAACTAATTCATTACAATTACCATTTTCATAATTAAATACGCAGTTGGTTGATATATGAATAAATTTTATATTTAATTGGTTGGCTATTTTGTCTAACATTTTTGGAAATAATGAATTAATAATAAAACTATCTGTATCATTCACGATACCCCTTTGAGGGATCGAACCTGCACAATTAATTATAACCGAATTATTATAACACTTAGTAATATTAAATAATTTTTCATAATTATTATCCAAAATATCATACTCGTTTCTTGTTATTGGGATAACATTATAATTAGATTGTAGTATTTTAAAACAATAATTGCCTAACATACCAGTTGAACCGAATAAAATAATATTATCAACCATTATATTATATTAAAAACACTATTTAAACATTATTCATATTATATTATATTATGAATAATAAAAATATTCTTGTATTTGGAGGTACTGGTTCACTAGGATATGAAATCACAAAACAATTTGTAGATCATAATAAAATTTACAATTTTTCTAGAGATGAATGTAAACATTGGAATATGAAATTAGATTTTAATCATCATTCTAACTTAAATTTTATTATTGGAGATATTATTAATAAACGTAAAGTGGAAAATTCTATTATTAGAATAAATCCAGATATTATTATTATTGCTGCTGCTATGAAACACGTCGACCAATGTGAAATTAATGCTGAACAATGCATTAATACAAATATGTTAGGTGTTAAAAATATTTTAGATACTATTGAATTACACAAAGATAAATTAGCATTAAAAACTACACTATTTGTAAGTACAGATAAAGCGTGTAGTCCAATTAATACATATGGTATGACAAAAGCAATATCAGAACAACTAATGATAGAAAAAGCATATTATATAAAATCTATAAAATTTGTTAATATAAGATACGGTAATGTTTTAAATTCGAGAGGTAGTATTATACCATTACTTCATAATATTGGAAATGATGCCCGAAAAGAATATTTTAATTTAACGCATAAAGATATGACCCGATTTGTAATGACATTAAAACAAAGTGTTGATTTAATCGAATATGCTATTTTGAACGGAGATTCGGGGGAAACTATTATTCCTGAATTGATATCAATGAAATTAATAGATTTATTGGAAATATTTTCTGAAAAATATAAAAAGCCTGTACAAGTTACATCAGTTAGACCTGGTGAAAAAATGTTGGAATCGTTAATAAACCCGACACAAGCTGGAAGAATTGTTAAAAAAAAATCATATTATCATATTAAAAGTATTTTTGATTTTAAAGAAACCATTGATGATATGAAATTAATAGATTATAACAGTAAAATAAATCCATTAACAAAAAAAGAATTATTTTTATATTTGCAGGAAAGAAATTTACTTTAATATGGTACAAATTAAAATCAGTTTTTACATAATTGTAAAAAATGTTCTGCACATTTTTCTGTACTAAGATTATTTAATATATACGTTCTTGGTTCATAATGTTCCAGGTTATTTATAAATACATTATATTTATTTTCCAATTCATTTGCTTCATAAAAATATTCTCCACACGTTTCATCCCAATATGGGATTGTTGTACAAGGTATGTCAGGATAATTAGAACCGTATTCTTGACTCATAAATTTTGTTTCCCATATTAATAATGGAACATTGCACGATAATGCTTCTTCAATTGCAAAACCTTGACTTTCATGTCTTCCCAAAATAATACCATATTTGCAATGCTGTAAACAATTTAAATAATCGTCTTCATTATAACGTTTTATATAATCAAATATTTCATAATTTATATTTTTTGATTTTAAAAAGTTTTCAACATATGCTAATTCATTTGGGTGTCTTTGTTTAAAATATATCATTACTTTTTCTTTAATTACATTAATCGGTTGAAATTTATTAGTATCTACCGAAAACGGTTGATATAATATTGGCATATATTTCTCCGCGCCCATATTTCTCCATACTTGGGCAGCCCATTCACTTGGATGTATATAAATACTATTATTTGAAGTATTATTAATTAATAAAAACTTTTCTGTCGGAAAAACAGAAAAATGAGGGCCAAAAATAAATTTTTTATTTTTATATGTTTCAGTATTTATTGGATAAGATGGACTGAAAATTATATCATAATCATTAATTTCTTCCTTTGTTCCAAATTTATAATCAATATTATATTTTGTATTTAAAAATATCAACATATGTTTTAAACCTATCTCATTTTTATGATGCATACTTAATGGTAATACCAATATTCTCATAATAATAATATAATATATTTATTATTATATTATTAATATGAAAATATATATTTGAAGATTTAAGCTTCTACTTCATCGTCACTATCTGATTCTTCCGCATCTGATTCGGTTTGGGCTTCCGCATCGGCTTGGGCCTTTGCTTCGGCTTGGGCGTGTGCCTCTGCCTTTGCCTCTTCTTCTGCTGCATCTGCCTGTGCTTGGGCGTCAGCTTGGGCCTTTGCATCTTCTTCCGCCTCCGCTTGTGCCTTTGCCTCTTCTTCTGCCTGTGCTTGTGCTTGGGCTTTGGCCTCTTCTTCTGCCTGTGCTTGTGCCTTTGCCTCTTCTTCTGCTTGGGCCTGTGCCTTTGCCTCTTCTTCGGCCTCCGCCTGTGCTTGTGCTTCTGCCTCCGCCTGTGCTTGTGCTTCTGCCTCGGCTTGTGCTTGGGCTTTGGCCTCTTCTTCCGCCTCCGCCTGTGCTTGTGCTTCTGCCTCGGCTTGGGCCTGTGCCTGTGCTTCCGCTTCTGCCTGTGCTTGGGCTTGTGCTTGTGCTTGTGCTTGTGCTTGTGCTTGTGCTTGTGCTTGGGCCTCGGCTTGGGATTCGGTTCTTTCAACGGGTTGAGCAACCGGTTGAGGTTTTCTACGTCTATTTGTCATTAGCATAGTTCTTCCTACGTGTGCAACACTAGGGGGGTCTACCTTGTTATTCGCTGTAAAATTAAAACCTTTTGAATGCTTAATCGGCATATATTATAGTATAATATATTAATATTGTACTAAATAATTTTATAACGCAACTTATGTATACTTGAATAATCCGTTTCCTCCCATATAACCATGATGCTTGCAATATGCAGTAGCGGATATCAAATTACTCGGTTATATTTTGCATTTTACTACTCGGCCGATACCGCGACAATGACCGTTCTTGTTGCAGTTTGGGTGTTTTCAGCAGCATCAGTTGCTGTATATGTAACCACGTAAGTTCCCGCGATAGAAGGATTACTTACAGGATTTGTGGTTGATACTGACAACGATGTGTCGAATGCATCTGTTGCTGTTGCACCCTCATCAGTATATGTATCGCCCTCTATTATGTTAACAGGATTACTTCCACCTATGCTAATCGTTGGAAGCGTTGTTAAGACAACAATAGATTTATTTGCACCCAATGATTTTGATTGACCAGGTGCAAATAAGGTTAGCGTTGCATTATTATCATATACATCCTTAATTGTACTACCACCGTCAAGAACAAGAGCTGATGTATCTAAATAATCAAGGTCATTTGTATTATCTCCACTTGCTATTACATAATTAAATGTAAGTGTATTTGAACCAGTACCGCTAACATATGTTGCTGACCCTCCAAAATTTAATGATAATTTTGGTGTTCCAACCACATTTACTGTTGCATTAAATGCAATCGTAATTGCTATTGTACCCGTATTATAAACGTCGTCCGCGGCAGTAGACGTAATGTCTGTAATCGTAATGTCAATCGCACGTACAATAAATTGCGTTGTTTTTGTGCTTATATATTCTCCTCCACCCGATTCTGCTGTAAAAGTAAATGACACATCAAATATTTCCTCAGGTGAAGAAAATTCATTTGGCTTTGCCAATATTTGTACAGTTTGGGTTGTACTATAATCACCACTTGTAAATGTCCTCGATGCATTAGCTACTGTGAACTTATTAGGGTCACTTACCGTTGTATTTACTGTAACAACTCCTTCGGGAACTTTATTTAATGATAAATCAATATTGAAACTTTGACCTTCATAAATAATAGCAGGAACTGCTGTATGGTTAATACCAATTACGTCATTATCATCAACATTTACTGTTATAACACTACTACTTGACGTTTCGCTTTCTATAAATGTAAGTTCCACGTTACGCGCACCTGTATTGTCAATTTCATCGTCAATAATAGGTAACGTAATTGTTCGAGGAGTATTATAATTACTTGGTGTAAATATTATCGGGGTACTTATCGGTGCAATCACTGCATCAGTGTTTGATGTTACTGAAATATTTGTATTTGCGGTTGGTGCTTTTGTTAAATAAACACTAATAGTTACAACCGAACCTTCTGTTTTATTGATTGTAGTATTTGTTAAATTCGCAAATACAATTTGTTGACTACCATCGTCGTCATAGTTTCTAACGGGTATTAATTTAACGTCGTCTCCATATAACACACTGACTTTAATGTATGTGTCAATATTCGCATCAACGATACTATCATCAACACCAGTTATCGTAATGGTAACTGGATTATTCCACGTATTACCGTCGAACTCAATGCGTTTAGGATACACATTGATTTCGGTGGCGTCTCCACTTTCAATTATTATTGCACTTTTATTTAATGGTTTACGGTCTAACTTTACCGTAAATGTATTTGATGTGCCCAATTCTGCTACATTTATACGTTCCATGCTGCTTATTACACTTTTGATTCCCATTGTAATGGGTCCATCTACAAAATTAACACCGCGATTAGGAACAAATACCGCTCGGGATATACGATTACGTATTGATTTTCCTCTCGCACCTATTCCCATACTGCTAAAATTAATAGGATTTTCTTTCTTAGATGACGAAAATATTAAACCTTTGGGATGTGTTCTAGGCATTATAAATTATATACATATTATTATGATCCAATAGAGGATGTTTTTGTGATATGGTTTATTATACCCTATACATATATAATTATTATAGAGACGATAATGATTGTTAACATAAGTGCAGTCGGTTGTGTCCCGAATGAGTTGTTAAATTAATCAATCAGTGTGTTCTTTATATTAAATACTAATATATATTGTATTAAACTTCATGTGGAAAGTCAAAACGAATTTTCAGAAATGGACATTTATAAATGTCCAATTATGAAATATAGGATATACTTTTTTTGGAAG
>Ga0115007_10000014_pt1 | contig 80963 bp, 96 predicted proteins | sample ArcOceMetagenome_2_FD_87166 | JGI IMG/M metagenome (GOLD analysis project Ga0115007, IMG submission 87166) | Marine eukaryotic phytoplankton communities from Arctic Ocean - Arctic Ocean ARC135M Metagenome | ecosystem: Environmental > Aquatic > Marine > Oceanic | place: Arctic Ocean | collected...
ACTATTTTGAGTAGAAGGCGATTTGGAGCATAAACATAGAGAAACGCATAAGTTTTTGCTTAGTATAGTGGTCATTAAACGCCATAAAGAAAAATAGTATTTTTGATGTTTTGTCCATAAGGGGTTATTTAATAGTAAGTAGTTAATTAATAGTAAGTATTTATTTATTATGTAGCAGCATTCATGGGAGAAATAAACATGATATAATAACCCTATAAAGATGATAGAGTGATATGAATAACAAGTAAATTAATTTTACCTTTTTATCTGATACCATTATTATAGTAGAGAACAAAAAGTTATGGCTTTAAAAAATAATTGTTTACGAACTGGAGCTTATGTTTTAATTGATAATTTGGTTCAAAATGGCGTGGAACATATTTTTGGATATCCAGGAGGAGCTATTTTACCGATTTATGACGAATTATATTATTGGGAAAAAGCAAAATTAATTAAACATATTCTTGTTAGGCATGAACAGAGCGCTGCACACGCCGCTGATGCATATGCACGAAGTACAAAAAAAGTAGGGGTTTGTTTTGCCACATCGGGGCCCGGAGCTACCAATTTAGTAACTGGAATTGCAACGGCTAAAATGGATTCCATTCCACTAGTAGTAATTACTGGTCAAGTAGCACGAACGTTTATTGGAACTGATGCGTTTCAAGAAACAGATATTTTTGGAATAACATTACCAATTGTTAAGCATTCCTATACTGTTCGAGATACTCGATTACTCCCAAAAATTTTATCAGAAGCCTTTTTCTTAGCCCAAAATGGAAGACCAGGGCCAGTTCTCATTGATATTCCAAAAGATGTAGGACTTGAAGAAACGGAAACGTATTCCTACACAAAAGTTTTAGAATTATTTAAGCAAAATAATTATCGTACAGAACATTTAACAAATTCCGTTATCTTAACGCGTGTCTTATCTTATTTAACACAATCTTACCAACCGCTCTTATACATTGGAGGAGGCACGGTTCGTTCACATGCGTTTAAAGCATTACAACAATTTGCGAAAATTTTACAAATTCCAGTAACAACTACCCTGATGGGAAAGAGTTCCTACAACGAGAAAGATCATTTAGCTTTAGGAATGTTAGGAATGCATGGAACAGCCTACGCAAATTTTGCTGTTAGTGAATGCGATTTATTAATTGCATTAGGAGCTAGATTTGACGACCGAGTGACAGGAAAATTGGAAGAATTTGCGTCAGAGGCCGAGGTATTACATATTGATATTGATCCAGCGGAAATTTCTAAAAATAGATGCCCGCAATTAAGCATAATTGGGGATATTCGAAAAACGTTAATTGAACTACTAAAATTAATAAGAAGAAATGCAGATCTTGATCCAAATCAAACAAAAAATTGGTTAAAACGAATTTACAAATGGAAACTATCTTATCCATTAGTATCAGCAAATTATAAAGCACAAAATCTGTCACCGCAGGAAACAATTTTAGCAGTTGGGGAAAAAAATGAAAAAGCGTTTTTTACAACGGATGTAGGACAACATCAAATGTGGTCTGCACAACTTATCAATTGTGAACCAAGGAAATGGATTTCGAGCTCTGGACTTGGAACCATGGGATTTGGACTGCCCGCCGCAATTGGTGCAAAAGTAGGAAACTTGGGACAAGATGTCATTTGTATTAGTGGGGATTCAAGCTTTCAAATGAGTATTCAAGAGTTAGGAACTATCGCTCAATATAATTTAGGTATTAAAGCGATTATTGTTAATAATGGTTGGCAAGGAATGGTAAGACAATGGCAGGAGTCTTTTTATGGAAATCGCTTTTCTAATTCTTATATGGGAAATGGAATGCCCAATTTTGCAGAAGTCGCAAGAGCGTACGGAATTCTAGGAGTTCAAATGGATAGTTTAGAAGAATTAAAAGAATTTTTGAACCAATTTAGTAGTTCAAATGATCCAATCGTGATTAATGTTAACGTAATTGAGAATGAGAATTGTTATCCAATGGTAGCTCCTGGACGTAGTAATTCACAGATGTTAGGTTTAGAAAAACAAGCTATTTAAATGATTGGGCCGAATAGGATTTGAACCTATGTAGACGTTAGCCAGTGGATTTACAATCCACCTCCTTTAACCACTCGGACATCGACCCTTTTAATATATCATGAATCTCATTATATCTGGTTTATAAAAAATAGTCAAAAATTATTTAGCAGTTAAAAAATATATAATAGTGTAATAGACGGAGCCTCGTATAAAACTTGAACTAAATATGTGGTGAATATAATTAATTAGTAAAATTAAGGTAGTTTAATATATATGGTTACAACTCCACAAGAACAAGAAGCTCTAAAAATCAAGAAGGCACAAGTCCTTGTTGATTTAGATGTAGTTGAAACAAGTTTTGAAAAATGGGCAAAACCTGGTCATTTCTCAAGAACTTTAGCTAAAGGACCAAAAACAACAACTTGGATTTGGAACTTACATGCAGACGCTCATGATTTTGATTTACAAACAAAATCATTAGAAGATGTTTCAAGAAAAATTTTCAGTGCACATTTTGGACAACTAGCAATTATTTTCCTTTGGATAAGTGGGATGCACTTCCATGGTGCGTACTTCTCAAATTACACAGCTTGGTTAATGAATCCTTTACAAATTAAGCCAAGCGCACAATCAGTTTGGCCAATTGTTGGACAAGAGATTTTAAATGCTGATGTAGGTGGAAATTTTCAAGGAATTCAAATTACATCTGGATTTTTCCAAATTTGGCGTGCTGAAGGTGTAACAACACAGCAACAACTCTATTGTATTGCCTTAGGAGGTTTAGTAATGGCAGGATTAATGCTATTTGCTGGATGGTTCCATTACCATAAAGCGGCACCAAAATTAGAATGGTTCCAAAATGCAGAATCAATGTTAAATCATCATTTATCTGGTTTATTAGGTTTAGGTTCCTTATCATGGGCTGGACATCAAATCCACATTGGAAATCCCATTAATAAATTATTAGATTCGGGAATGGATCCAAAAGATTTACCGGATCCACATGAATTATTACTTAACCGTGAATTTATTTCAACTCTATATCCGTCTTTCAAAGAAGGATTAGTGCCTTTCTTCAGTTTAGATTGGTCTAAATATTCAGACATTTTAACTTTTAAAGGTGGATTAAATCCAACTACCGCAAGTCTTTGGTTAACAGATGTTGCACATCATCATTTAGCAATTGGAGTTTTATTCATTATTGCTGGACATATGTACCGCACAAATTTCGGTATTGGTCATAGCATGAAAGAAATTTTAGAAGCTCATAAGGGGCCTTTCACCGGAAATGGACATAAAGGACTATATGAAGTATTAACAACGTCGTGGCATGCTCAATTAGCAATTAATTTAGCAATGTTAGGATCATTAACAATTGTTATTGCTCATCATATGTATGCAATGCCACCATATCCATATATTGCAATTGATTATCCTACACAATTATCTCTATTTACGCACCATATGTGGATCGGAGCATTCTGTATCGTTGGAGCAGGAGCACACGGTTCAATTTTCATGGTTCGTGACTATGATGCAACTCTAAATTATAACAATTTATTAGATCGTGTTATTCGTCATCGTGATGCAATTATTTCTCATTTAAATTGGGTATCGATTTTCTTAGGATTCCATAGTTTTGGATTATATATTCATAACGATACTATGCAAGCATTAGGTCGTCCACAAGATATGTTTTCTGATAAGGCAATTTCATTACAACCGATTTTTGCACAATGGATTCAAAACATACATACGGCGGCACCTGGGACAACTTCTCCAAATGCATTAGCAACAGCTAGTTACATTTTTGGTGGTGATCCAGTAGTATTAGGATCAAAAATTGCTTTAGTTCCAATGAAATTAGGAACGGCTGATTTTATGGTGCACCATATTCATGCCTTCACGATTCATGTTACGGCTTTAATTTTATTTAAAGGACTTTTATATGCACGAAATTCTCGCTTAATTCCAGATAAATCAAATCTAGGATTTAGATTCCCGTGTGATGGGCCAGGAAGAGGAGGAACATGTCAAGTCTCTGGATGGGATCATGTATTCTTAGGATTATTCTGGATGTACAATTCTATCTCAATCGTAATTTTCCACTTTAGTTGGAAGATGCAATCAGATATTTGGGGATCAGTAACACCACAAGGGGCAATTTCCCATATTACAGGTGGAAACTTTGCTCAAAGTGCAATAACGATTAATGGATGGTTAAGAGACTTTCTTTGGTCACAAGCATCTCAAGTTATTCAATCGTATGGTTCAGCTTTATCAGCTTACGGGTTAATCTTCTTAGGTGCTCACTTTATTTGGGCATTTAGTTTAATGTTCTTATTCAGTGGACGCGGTTATTGGCAAGAATTAATCGAATCTATTGTATGGGCACATAATAAATTAAAAGTTGCTCCAGCAATTCAACCAAGAGCATTAAGTATTACTCAAGGAAGAGCAGTTGGATTAGCTCATTACTTATTAGGAGGAATTGGAACAACATGGGCATTCTTCTTAGCCAGAATTATTTCCGTAAGTTAATCTTTAAATAATATAAAAATACAAGGAGTATGGCAACAAGATTCCCGAAATTTAGTCAGGTCCTAAGCGAAGATCCGACAACACGCCGTATATGGTATAGTATTGCAACCGCTCATGACCTTGAAAGTCATGACGATATTTCTGAAGAAGCGTTATATCAAAAAATATTTGCTTCCCATTTTGGTCACCTTGCTATTATTTTCCTTTGGACTGCTGGGAATTTATTCCACGTAGCTTGGCAAGGAAATTTTGAGCAATGGATTCTTAATCCATTAAAGGTAAAACCGATTGCTCATGGAATTTGGGATCCACATTTTGGAGAAAGCGCTTTAAAAGCCTTTACTCGTGGTGGAGTAATTTATCCAGTTAATATTGCATTATCTGGTGTTTATCAATGGTGGTATACAATTGGAATGAGAACAAACCAAGATTTATACGTTGGTTCTGTCTTCTTATTAATTGTTGCGTTATTATTTTTACAAGCGGGTTGGTTACATTTACAACCACAATTCAAACCAAGTATTGCTTGGTTTAAAAATAATGAGTCACGTTTAAACCATCATTTATCAGGACTTTTCGGATTTAGTTCGTTAGGTTGGACAGGACATTTAGTGCATGTAGCTATTCCCGAATCACGTGGAGTACACGTTGGATGGGATAACTTCTTAACAACATTACCTCACCCAGCGGGATTAGCACCATTTTTTAGTGGAAACTGGAGTGTATACGCAGAGAATGGAGATACTTCAAGTCATATCTTTAATACTGTTACAGGTGCAGGAACTGCGATGTTAACCTTCAAAGGTGGTTTTCATCCTCAAACCCAATCATTATGGTTAACTGATATTGCACATCACCATTTAGCAATTGGAGTTTTATTCATTATTGCTGGCCATATGTATCGTACAAACTTTGGAATTGGACATGGAATGAAAGAAATTCTAGAAGCCCATCGTCCACCAGGGGGAAGATTAGGAAGAGGTCATATTGGATTATATGAAACTATTACTAATTCTTTACATATGCAATTAGGATTAGCTTTAGCAGGTTTAGGTGTCACAACTTCATTAGTTGCACAACATATCTATGCTTTAAATCCTTATGCATTTTTATCACGTGATTATGCTACAGAAGCGGCTCTATATACACATCACCAATATATTGCTGGATTCTTAATGGTTGGAGCTTTTGCGCACGGGGCTATTTTCTTTGTTCGTGATTACGATCCAGAAGTAAACCAAAATAATGTTTTAGCTAGAATGTTAGATCATAAAGAAGCTATTATTTCACATTTAAGTTGGGTTTCATTATTCCTAGGTTTCCATACGTTAGGTTTATATGTACATAATGATGTCGTAGTAGCATTCGGACAACCTGAAAAACAAATTTTAGTTGAACCTGTTTTTGCACAATGGATTCAAGCAGCTTCCGGAAAAACCTTCTACGGATTTGATACTCTACTATCATCTACAACAAGTCCTGCAAGTATTGCAAGCCAACAACTATGGTTACCAAATTGGTTAGAAGCTATTAATAATCCGAAAAATTCGTTATTCTTAACAGTAGGGCCTGGTGACTTCTTAGTACATCATGCAATTGCATTAGGATTACACACGACTACATTAATTTTAGTTAAAGGAGCATTAGATGCCCGCGGATCAAAATTAATGCCAGACAAAAAAGATTTTGGATATAGTTTCCCTTGTGATGGTCCAGGACGTGGAGGAACATGTGATATCTCTGCATGGGATGCTTTCTACTTATCAATGTTCTGGATGTTAAATACAATTGGATGGACAACATTTTATTGGCATTGGAAACATATTACATTATGGTTAGGAAATCCAGCTCAATTTGATGAATCTTCAAATTATATCATGGGATGGTTAAGAGACTACTTATGGCTAAATTCTTCACCGTTAATCAATGGATATAATCCATTAGGAATGAATAACTTAGCTGTTTGGGCTTGGATGTTCCTATTTGGACATTTAGTTTGGGCAACTGGATTCATGTTCCTAATCTCTTGGCGTGGATATTGGCAAGAATTAATTGAAACAATTGTTTGGGCACATGAGCGTACTCCATTAGCAAACTTAGTTCGTTGGAAAGATAAACCAGTTGCTTTATCAATTGTTCAAGCGCGTTTAGTTGGATTGGCCCATTTTACAATAGGTTATATCTTTACTTATGCACCATTTGTTATTGCTTCGACTTTAGGGAAATTTGGTTAACCATTTGATGTTTGCTATACTATTTTTACACACAAATTTTGGAGTAAAAATAGTATGGCAAAAAAAGGGATGCTTGAGCGTGAGACGAAACGTCAAAAGCTTGTAACCAAATATCTAACTAAACGAAAACTTCTTTTAGCTGACTTAAAACAGGCTATATCATTAGAAGAAAAGTTTATTATAAATGAAAAAATACAAAAACTTCCACGGAATAGTTCTCCAATTCGTCTTCGTAATCGATGTTGGAAAACAGGAAGACCGCGTGGGTATTTTCGATTCTTTGGATTATGCAGAAATGCTGTTCGCGAAATGTCTCATGATTGTTTACTTCCTGGAGTAACTAAAGCAAGTTGGTAATTATTAGATATATTTTTTAAGTAATATATCTAATAATTTGAAACTTTATTTTAATTATTTTTAAATTGCTAATTCATTACCACGCTTAAATTGAAGATACGCGGCTACAAATAGACCGAGTAAGGTAACTGCCATCATACCTAAAACAATACCTGTTAAAAGTGGTTCTACCATTTTATATTTTTAAAAAGTAAATTTAATTGAAAAAAGAAAAAATCTTATTTAAAACCAACACTTGCTTGCCATACAAATGCTAATAAAAAGAACAGGACTGGAATAACTGGCATAATGTCTGCAAGTGGTCCAAATACCGCAAAAACTCCAGGTAATTTGCTTAATAACATTGTCTCCATAAAATGTTTTCAATCTGTTTATTTTTTATATATTTGAATATACAATATTCTAATTTAATTTTATTATAATTTAATAAAAATTTATATAAAAATACTTTATTTGTGTAACTTAATATTACAAAAATTCTGAATGAAAAAGAAACAATGAAATTATTAATAAAAGCTAATAGTGGGAATCGAACTCACAACCTCCTGATTACAAGTCAGGCGCTCTACCAATTGAGCTATACCAGCTATATACATATATACGTTACTTAATTTCCATAGAAAGATCAATAAAGAAGGCATCTAGAATGCTTCTTTATTGATCTCCACGAAAATATACTTCTAAAAATAATATTAGCTTTCTCGTGTTTGACGTTCAATTACATTAAACGTTGATAAATCAGTAAAAGCTAAAAATGCTAACACTTTTCTATCTAATAAGATATCAAATTTTCGTAAAGACCCCATAAATTTGGAATATAAACTTTTACGTGCACGGACAGCTGCATTAATACGATAAATCCAAATTCGACGATAATCCCTCTTCTTTAGTTTTCGACCAATATAAGCAAAGTTTAAACTTTGAACAACTTGTTCTCCAGCATAGGTTGAAAGGCGGGAATTCGCCCCAACATATCCTTTTGCTAATTTTAAATATTTTTTGCGTCGTTTCGCCGCAACATTTCCACGTTTTACTCGAACCATTTTGTAATTTCTGAACTGTTAATAAATATACTTAGAAAATTTGATGAAATAAGATTTGATTTTATCTATAAGGAAGCATTTTTTCAAAGCTTGCTACATCGGAAGAATGTACTTTGCTAGCTTCTGATAAACCTCGTAATTGTTTTGAATTTTTCTTTCTTAAAAGGTGACCCTTATAAGCTTTTTTTCTACGTAAACAATTTTTCTTAATTCTAACGCGTTTCGAAGCAGCTTTACGTGTTTTTAATTTCACTCTCATTAGGATTATTAGTAAATATTAAACTAAATATTACTACTATTCTAATACTGATTCGAGAAATAGTAAAGGATGAAAATTATTCAGTCCAAATATATTTTGTTTCAATTGCAGGTAAAAGATATAGTTTTAATAGACGTGAAGCTAAAACAAAGTAATGTGGCACTTTGCTAAAAATATTCGAAGATCCCGTCTTTTCTAATTTTACTAAAGCATCGTTTGCGATAGCACATTCGTCTAATGACGAGAAGAAAAGTGGGTTTTCTACATCTAATATAACGGGAAATAACGTTTTTGTACTTTGATTTGTTTTTCGAATAACATATTGATCAAATTGCGTAGCGTCTAATCCAATAGTTGCATAAAAATCTGCACGTTGAAGATCATTTAAATACATTGTAGCAAAAACAGATAATAAGAAAAATTTACACCATAGACGTGATTCATATGTATTTAATAAGTGTTTTTGGGACTTCATAACTGCCGCAAAGAAGTCGCCATGTCGATTTTCATCTTGACACCAACTTTCAAAAAATCTGAAGATGGGATATACACGGAAATTTGGATTCTTTTCTAAATGGCGATAAATTGTAATATAGCGCCAGTATCCAATTTTTTCTGATAAATAAGTTGCATAAAAAATGAACTTAGGAGCAAAAAAAGTATACTTACGTGTTTTTGTTAAGAAACCTAAATCTAATGAAATATTAAAATCACTCATGGCTTTATTTAAAAAACCAGCATGTCTAGCTTCGTCGCGTGACATAAACGAAAATCCTTCTGCTAAAAGTGGATTTTTCTTTTTTAAATTTCGTGAAATTTCTTTATAAAGAAGAAATCCTGAAAATTCAGCGGTACATGAACGTTCTAAAAACTCAATAAAAATATTACGTGTTTTTTCATCAAAATAATCCCATGTTGTTAAAAACTCTTTATCGCGAATAAAATGATCACGATTATAATCAATTCGAAATTCTTCCACGATTGATTCAATTTCTTCAAGATTTGATGTGATATCTAATTCACAAATCTCTTGAAAATTTGTAGTGTAGAAACGTGGAGTTAATAACGTTTCTTTCGCTGAAGATGTTGTTTCAACAATTTTTTCCGTCGAAATAGCCATATAAAAAAAATAAAATTAAAAATTTATAAAACAAAAAGAATAATATAAGTAATAATATAGATATAAGATTCTGAAAATACGATTAAAAAGTTATAAACCTTGACAATTATTATAGTAATAAAAGACTTTTCTTTGATTAGATATTGCTTTTTCTTTTACTTTATTTGTATAATATGTTCATAAGAAAAGATCGAAGACGGTATAGCCAAGTGGTAAGGCTTTGGATTGCAAATCCTTCATTCTCCAGTTCAAATCTGGATACCGTCTTCTCATAAGGGGACGTGGTGGAATGGTAGACACAACAGACTTAAAATCTGTTGACTATATTGGTCGTGAGGGTTCAAGTCCCTCCGTCCCCAATTTAATTTAAAGCCTTTTTAAAAACTCTGTATTAATTCCTAATTCGCGTTCAATAGATATTTTTCCTGTTCGAACAATTTCAATAATATTGTAATTTTTTAAAATTTGTTGAATAGTAATAATTTTACCAGGATCTCCAGTAACTTCAACCGTAACGGAACCATCAGAAATATCCACAATTTTTGAGTGAAAAATTTTTGCGATTTCAATTATTTCCGAACGAGTCCCAGGCGACGATTTAATTTTAATGAGCATTAATTCCCTCTCTACACAAGGTCGACTTGTAATATCTCTGACCTCGATAACTTGAATTAATTTATTTAATTGTTTTGTAATTTGCTCAATAGTTTGATAATCTCCTGGTAAAACAATAATAATTTTTGAAATACCAAGGTTTTCTGTTGGCCCAACAGCAATACTATCAATATTAAATCCTCTGCTTGAAAAAACAGTAGAAATACGTGTTAATACACCTGATTCATTATAGACAGTAATCGATAATGTTTTTTTCATAACATTTAAATTTTCAGATTAGAAGAAATATGCTTAAATATTACCATTTTTAGGCATAAGATGAAGAATCAAGAAATATATTTCGTCCTCTATTTTGTTTAAACCCAAAATTAAATACAAAAAGTAATTAAAAAATTTTAAATTAAAAAAGAAATGTCTCCATTTCATCGGAGAATAGAGACAAATCTTTCTTTTTAATTTAAATTAGAAATCTAATTCAGCAGCTTGAACTTTTTCGAATTGTTTTTTCTTTAGAACAAACATTGTTTGCGTAATAATGATTGAGAAACAAAATGCAACGTAACCATAAATTCGGTTAGGATCTTGTAAAACAATTTCTGTTTCGGCTTGTCCAAAACCACCCACATTTGGATTTACTGTTAAAGGTTGATCCTGGTTTACAACTTCATTTAATTTTACAATTAAAGTTAATTCTTTTGGTATATTAACTAATTTTGTTTCGCCTTCAGCAGTAAGAATACTTACTTCAGAATTTTTATCTGTTTGTTTAATGTCTTGAATCTTTCCAGAAGCGGAAGCTGTGAAAACATTATTATTTGTTTTTTCTCCTGTTGGATAAACCTGACCACGTCCACGGTTAGCTCCTACATAAATTGGATATTTGACAAAGAAAACATCTTTATCTTTATTTGGATCGGGCGATAAAATAGGGAAAATAATCTCTTGATATTTTGCTCCATCAATTGGACCAATAACTAATATATTTTCTTTAGTTGGACTATATGGAGTAATATAGATTCCTTTCATTTTCGCTTTTAATTCAGCATCCAAACGAGGTTTGGGAGCTAATTTGAACCCGTCAGGTAAAATCATTACCGCTCCTACATTTAATCCACCTTTCTGACCATTTCCTAATACTTGTTGAGCTTTTAAATCATATGGAATTTTAACCATTGTTTCAAAAACTGTGTCAGGTAAAACAGAAGACGGTGCCTCAAATTCAGTTGGTTTTTGTGCTAAATGACAATTTGCGCAAACGATTCTTCCGTTTGCTTCACGTGGATTTTCATATGCTTGTTGTGCATAAATAGGAAACGCAAAGGAAGCCTGCGGAATAGTAATAATAACGCTTGCCAATGCAGTTAAAAAGATTTTAAAAAAGTTTGATTTTTGCATTTGTTTGATCATAGTAAAAATTAGAATGGGATAATATTAAAAATTTAAGGTTATAGTACCGAGAAATTTAAGAGAAATACGTTTTTCAATCATATTAAGCAGAGTTAAATACAATGTAATACCTGAAAACGCAAAACTTAATTGTGTATAACCATCAATTGTTGGAGTAATAATTCCTGAAATGAGAAAAACAAGGAAACTAAAATCTTTCCAAAAAATGGGCAAATATTTACCCGCTTTTTCTGTTGTTATATAAAAAATTGTAAGATTTGGTAGTTGAGCTAATGTTAGAACGATTAAGAGTAAAACAATTTCAAGATTGATTACCTCTTCAAATGACCAAAGACTCTCTAAATTTTGTTCTTCATATGATTCAAATGAGTCTAAACTCAAGGGAAAAATATTATTTACAATTAAATAAAGTAAAACAAGTAGAATAAAAACTCCAAATTTAATTAAAACTGTCAATTCTAGTCGTGTAGTCGTTTTTGTTCCGCATTCTTTTTTAGTATCTAATTCACTGGGAATTCGAAAAAAAGCATCAGACAAAGAGATTAATAATAGAAAAGAAAAAAAAGCCAGAATTAAATAAAATCCGGGAATTAATTGTACTAAATTAATTTCCGTTATTTGACCTCTTAGTAACTCCAAAACACTGAAAGTACCAATGGAATAAAAAAGAACTCGTAGATAGAAATTTCTTTGAATCCTATAACGAGAACTAGTGAAAAGGGTTTCATCTAAATTTAACATTTTTTGTTTTGAGAAACTCTTATTTTTTCAGATTTTTAAGAATTCCTAAAGACTTTTGTAAAAATTCAACCTCGTCTTGTAAAAGAATAATTTTTGAAGTTACTCTTGTTGCTTTTTCCGGTAATTTTGCTATTTCATTTTCTAACTCTAATTGTTTTGCATCATATTCTTTCGTGACTTCATCAATTGTAATACTTGAATTAATTTCACGAACTTTTTTGGCATAAACATAAACACTTGTTTCTTGTTGTTCTGAGTCTGGATCCAATCCTTTGTTGGAAACAATGAAAACAGCATCTTGTAAAATGAAGAGAAATTTCTCTGATTTATTTTCAAAATTAGATTCTATTTCGATAATATTATTTTCGACTTTTCCCATTAAGTCTTGATGTTTCTCAAAAATTTCAGCAACTCCTGTTTTTAAATGAACACGTACTTTTGTTGTATTAGATTGAATATTATTATATTCCGAGCCAGATAAAAAAAATCGCATTTTAATTGAATTTTATAACTAAATAAAGAATAAAAAGGATAACCAGATGAGAATTTCCAAAAAAAATATACGGTAAAAAAAAAACTTTTAAAAGGATATACTCCTTATTTTAATAAAAAAAAACTTTTAGAAGGATATACTCCTTATTTTAATAAAAAAAAACTTTTAAAAGGATATACTCCTTATTTTAATAAATTTACTTGCTCACTTCCAATAATATTAATAAAGTCTTCCTCAACTAATCCTGAAAAATCGTCTATAGTTAAAGTGACAAGTGTATCGTAGTTAATGTTTCCATTTTTCATTAGGGTATCTTCAACACGAACCGCTTGATATGCTAGTAATTGATTTAGGAAAACTTTAATTGTTCTAGCATTTGCAAAAGCTGGGAACGTCATTAATTGCTCAATATAAAAAACAAGCGCATCGAGAGCTTCTTCCGTAAATTTATAACGGTTTTCATTATGTAATAAAAATTTTGTAATCTCTGTTAATTCGTCTAAATTATAATCTTTAAAATCAATATGATTTCCAATTCGAGAAGAAATTCCTGGGTTAGAGTTAAAGAATCGATCGATATTATGTTTTTGACCGGAGAAAATTAGAATTAAATCGTCTCTTTGGTTTTCCATAACTTGTAATAATAATTCAATTGCTTCTGAACCATAATCTCTTTCGTTATCAGGTTTATATAAATGATGCGCCTCATCAATAAACATAATTCCTCCTGATGCTAGTTGTAGTTGTTCACGTGTTTTTGGTGCAGTATGACCAACATATTGTCCTACTAAATCTTCACGTGTAACATTAGAAATGTGCCCTTTTGTTAAATAACCAAGATTTCTTAATACTAACGCAATCTTTGCCGCAACAGATGTTTTTCCAGTTCCTGGACGTCCCGTAAAAGCCATATGTAAACTTGTTCCTAAAGTGGACAATTCTTGAATTTCACGAATTCTATCAAATAAAAGAACAGATGAAATCTCACGTACACGATTTTTTACATTTTTTAAACCAACGAGTTCGGTATCCATTGTTAATAAAATATCCTCGATCCCTGTTTGAATATAACAATCTCTGATATCAATAGAATCGTTATTACTTAGAATTAAATCCTTTAAACCTTTAGCCATAAAATCTTTGTTGAAAAATAAGTAAAATTTATAATGTATGAATGTGTATATAAAACTTTTAATCTAGGATGCAAGAAACTAAAGCCTCTAAAAGTGTCGAATGAAACTATTTCTAGTTTCATTTTACACTTTTGAAAAGTTTACTTATTAGTAACGAGCACCTTCACCAGCTGATTGAACAGCATAACTTTGGATTGTATAAATAATATTTCTTCCTTTTCCTTCTTGACGAGTTAAGTAGAAACCAGGTTCGAAGCTTGGACGTTGGATGATAAATGAAAGACCAGTACTTTCAACACCACGTGCGTTGTTAAAACCATTAATTTTAACGTAAATAGACGGGTGAGCTTTCATACATTGGTTAATTTCGTACATGATTGCAGATGCATCTGGCATGTCGAAAAGTGGTAATCCCCACATTTCCCAATAGCAGTTACGTGGGTGTGGATCATCAGTCCATTCAATTGAAATTGCAAAGTTTTCTTTAATACAATATTCAACTTGCTTCTTGATTTGGTCTTCTGTTAAGTCAGGTAATAAAGAGAAACAACCTTGTGTAAGTCTTGTCATAATAAGTTTTATCTATTTTTTTAATGTTAAAAATGCAATACTCTAATTAAATTATAACCTAAAAGTGTAGTTATTAAGATGATGCAGATGTTGGTACTGATTCGTAATCACAAACATCAGTAGATGCGTAATCAAATGTAATTGCTTTCCATAAGTCTAATGCAACTCTTAAAGGACCACAACTCTTACCAGCGTCTTTTAAAATTTCTGCACCGTTTTCTAAGTAGTCACGACCTTCATTTTTAGCTAATACCATGCATTCTAATGCAACACGGTTAGCAGTTGCTCCAGCTTGAATACCATCTGGGTGACCAATTGTTCCACCACCAAATTGTAAAACTACGTCTTCACCTAATAAGTGTACTAATTGGTGCATTTGACCACAATGAATTCCTCCAGAAGCTACTGGCATACATTTTCTTAAAGAAGCCCAGTCCATATCGAAGAATAATCCGAAAGCACGGTTTTCTTTTAAGTACGGTAAACGTAATGCATCGTAGAATCCTTTAACTGTGTTTGGATCTCCTTCAAGTTTACCAACGATTGTTCCTGCGTGAATGTGGTCAACACCAGCCATACGCATCCATTTAGCAATAACACGGAAGTTAATACCATGCGATTTTTGACGAGTATATGTAGATGCTCCAGCACGGTGTAAATGAACAATTGTATCATTCTTACGTCCCCAGTAACACATAGATTGGATTGCTGTGTATCCAATAACAAGGTCAACCATAATAACGATAGAACCTAATTCTCTAGCAAATTCAGCTCTTTCATACATTTCTTCCATTGTAGCTGCAGTAACGTTTAGGTATGAACCTTTAACGGCACCAGTTTTAGCAGCAGCTTTATTGATTCCTTCCATTACGTATAAGAATCTTTCACGCCATCTCATGAATGGTTGAGAGTTAATGTTCTCATCATCTTTTAAGAAGTCTAAACCACCTTTTAATCCTTCATAAACTACACGACCATAGTTTTTTCCAGAAAGACCTAATTTCGGTTTTACAGTAGCACCTAAAAGAGGACGTCCAAAAACGTCAAGTCTTTCACGTTCTACAATAATTCCAGCAGCTGGACCTAAATAGCCTTTTAAGTACGCATATGGTAAACGCATATCTTCTAAACGTAAAGCTTTTACTGCTTTAAATCCAAATACGTTACCGATGATAGACGCTGTTAAATTCGCAATTGAAGCTTCTTCAAATAAATCACATTCGTAAGCAATGAATGCAAAGAACTCTTCTGTCGAATTTGGAACTTCTTCTACGAAGTAAGCTTTTGCACGATATACATCACATGCAGTTAATAAGTCAGTCCAAACAACTGTCCAAGTAGCTGTAGAAGATTCCCCAGCAACTGCAGCTGCAGCTTCGATTGGGTCAACTCCTGGTTGTGGTGTAATACGGAAAAGACAAAGAATGTCAGATTCTTTTACTGTATAATCTGCATCCCAGTATCCCATTTTTTTGTATGGAATTACTCCAGATTCATAACGTTCCGATTTAATACGCGTTCTTTCTGATGCATCACTCATCTTGTCTTGTCTATTTATTATCAAATTTTAATACATTTATAGAAAACTAATCACCAAAAGTAATCCATTTCTGAAGTGCTAAAAAAATTTCAGTGAATTAGAAATAAATTAAATTTTTAAAAACGGAATAAGTTTGAGAATTTTAATAAATTCGGATTCTGCCATCTATTTTTAAAAATAATATTTTTAACCTCATTCTGTCTATTTCAAGTCTATTACATTACTTCATTATAATACCCAATTGTAAAGTGCGTCAACTAAGTTGATTAAGGTAAATTAACGAGAATAGTATTCAACTACTTTTAATTCATTAATTCTTAATAAAACATCTTTTCTCTTAACTGGAGATAAAAACTTCCCTATAAAATTTTCTTGATTTATTTCTAAATGACTTGGAAGAAGACTCTGGAAACGCGATTGAGTTAAATTAACACGCTTCATACGACGTTGAATCAGTTTTCTCTTCTGTTGCTGAATTTCAAAATTACCCTCAATTAGCTTTCGTGATTGTTCTTTATCTCGAATGGAAATGACATCTCCTTTTTGACAATAAAAACTTGGAATATCAACTAATTGATTATTAACCAAAATGTGTCCATGATTTACGATCTGACGCGCTGCTGGAATGGTTGATGCAAATCCTAATCTATAAACAACACAATCTAAACGAGCCTCTAATAGTTCTAATAGTAAGGTTCCCGTAGCCCCTTTTAAGCGTTTAGCCTCTTTATAGTAGCGGACTAATTGCTTTTCAGTAACGCCATAATTGAAACGTAACTTTTGTTTTTCAAATAGACGTTCACGATAATCATCAGATAAAGACGAACGTTTTGTTTTCGTAAAAATCAGTTTTCCATGTTGGCCGGGCGTCTTTGTTCTATTTTTCGTACTTTTTCTTGTTAATCCAGGTAATAATCCTAATCTTCTAACAATACGTATTCGAGGACCTGTGTATCTAACCATTTTTTATGAGTTTTTTGTTTTTTCAATTTTAAATCCAACTAGAATATACCAATCAATTTAAATTCAGTCAAAAATACTAGGGTAAAAATTGAGCAAACAATGTTTCATACAAAATTTTGAAGGGCGAAAGACGGGACTTGAACCCGCGAATGACGGAATCACAACCCGTTGCCGTAACCACTTGGCTACAATCGCCTATATATATTATTAATATATCATATTAATAATATTATTTTTTATCTATTCTATTTTCTTGTATATTTCCTTTTACTTGTTGCTTTAATTGATCGACGGATATCGACTTCTAATGTATCAAACAGATTTAAAGCTAAAACTTCAGTCATAATGTTACTACGAAAAACCTCAACGCCTAAAGATAATAATCCACTTTCAATTAAACGATCAAATTGAATTTCACTTAAATTTATTTTTAATAAATACGCGAAATATTGTTGATTTAATTCTACTTCTGCTCGAATACTTACTTCTTGCGCATGAATGCGTTTAATTAATTTGTATCGTAATAAATACCAATTTGCATCCGTTTGTAAAATTTTACGAATTACTCGTCCCATGTTTTTTGTTCTTGCTTCCATCATACTAATAAATAAAATTTCAGGAGTAATAACAGGAGTTTTAAAACGTTTTAAAGAGTTCTCAGCCACGTTTTCAAAGAAGTTATACATTTCAGTTGAATAAGATATTTTTTTCTTACTTAGTAACTTTTTTAATAGCAATCGATTAAAGCCAAATGAAAACGGTAGCTTCTTAACTAAGTTATATCGAGCATAATTTCGTTCCCTTTTTGGCGTAGTCTTACGTTTTGGAGTTACTTGACTCAATAATCGAGAGACAGTCCGTTTTGAAAAGTTATGTTCCTTTAAAATCTCGGCCATTTCTAATTGGGAAGTTACAATTGGCAATAATAAGCAATCACTACTTACATTTTCTTTTGCTGAAACTTCGGCAAAATATTTTGAATATTTCACAATTTGAAACGTGTCTGATGAGAAAAAATCAAAATACGTAGATCCTGTTAAAAAATAATCCATTTTCATGTAGGCCTGATGTCGACGACGCTTTTCATTAATAATTAACTGTTCTTCCGTTTGATTCGATTTTCTATAATCATAGGTTTTTAATTTGGAAAATTTCTTTAGTGTTAGCTCTTCCAATTTGGGACGATAAAAAAGATTTAATGCCATTAGTTTTTATTAAAAATGTTAAATTATAAGAATAAAATAGCATTTTCATCTTATTTCAAAAGATGAAAATCTGTTTAAAAGTAAAAAAATGATATCCAAAAAATTGAGAAAATTTTAAGAGATCTAACTTAGTAATGAGGTCTTTCTTTAATCTTAAATATTTACTATTATAAATAGTAATATAGAAATGACGATTAAACAAAAAGAAGAAGACTATGAACAAAAGCTTATTTTCAAAAAAACTAATTGAACTAGTTGAAAAACAATTTCTTGATGACTATCAAGGAGAGAAAAAAGATACAGTAAACATTGGTGATATTATTCGTTTAGAGTACAAAATTCCAGATGGTACTAAAGAACGAATTCAAGTTTATGAAGGACTGATTATTGCTAAACAAAATCGAGGACTTGGAAAAAGTTTCACTTTGCGTAGAATTGTTCAAGGAATTTATGTGGAACAAATTTTTCGTTTATACTCACCAAAAATCGCTTCTATTAAGCGCAAACAAGCCTCTAAAATTAGACGCGCAAAACTGTATTTTATTAGAAAGTTACAAGGAAAAGCAACGCGTTTAAAAGTTAAACGTTAATAAAGAAAATTTACATCCGACTGGGTTCGAACCAGTGACGTTCTTACGAAAATGGATTATGAGTCCAGTGCCTTCAACCACTCGGCCACGGATGTAAAAACCTTTGGAACTTATGGGATTTGAACCCATGTCCATAAAAATTTATGTCGAATCCGGAGAGTCCCAAAAAGGTTTTGAATATTATACAGAATTTATTATAGACCAAAGAACAAAAAAATAAAAATGAAGGCATTTTTTCTTCATTTTTATTTTGAAAATATTTTAATTATTTCAGAAATAGAGTAGAAAAATGGAATGAAAGCTAATTAAAAAAGAAAGATTTCATGGAAAAAATTTCCAATCAAGACGAGGAACTTCTTTTTAATCGCAAATTAATTTGCGATTAAAAAGAAATGAAAATCAGTCTAATTTACAATACTATTTTTTATTTCGCTAAACTAGCTGCTTTTGCAATAACATCGTCAATTCCACCAACAAGATAGAATGCTTGTTCAGGTAAGATATCAAATTCTCCTGCTAAAATTCTTTCGAATCCATTAACAGTGTCGGTTAATGATACATATTTACCAGAAAGACCTGTAAATACTTCTGCTACAAAAAATGGCTGAGATAAGAAACGCTCAATTCTTCTTGCACGTCCAACAGTTAATCTGTCTTCTTCAGATAACTCATCAAGTCCTAGAATAGCAATAATTTCTTGTAATTCTTTATATTTTTGTAACGTAGAACGAACTTGTTGAGCACATTTGTAGTGTGCTCCAGAAACAATCCCCGGTTGTAACATGGTTGAACTTGAATCTAATGGATCTACTGCTGGATAAATTCCTTTCGCAGCTAATTCACGAGAAAGTACAGTTGTTGCGTCTAAATGACGGAAAACGTTTGAAGGTGCTGGGTCAGTTAAATCGTCTGCTGGAACATATACAGCTTGGATAGATGTAATCGATCCTTCTTTAGTTGAAGTAATACGTTCTTGTAATTCTCCTATTTCAGTTGAAAGAGTTGGTTGGTATCCAACGGCTGATGGCATACGACCTAAAAGCGTTGAAACTTCTGAACCCGCTTGAACAAAACGGAAAATATTATCAACAAAAAGTAAAACGTCTTGCTTATTTGTATCACGGAAATATTCTGCCATTGTTAAAGCTGTTAAGGCTACACGCATTCTTGCCCCAGGTGGTTCGTTCATTTGTCCATAAACTAGAGCAACCTTTGAATTTTCGAAATTATCAGCATCAATTACTTTAGATTCTTTCATTTCTGCGTATAAATCGTTCCCTTCACGCGTTCGTTCTCCTACTCCTGCAAATACTGAAACTCCTCCGTGCTCTTTCGCGATATTGTTAATTAGTTCCATGATTAAAACTGTTTTTCCAACTCCAGCTCCACCAAATAAACCAATTTTTCCTCCACGTCTATAAGGTGCTAATAAATCAACAACTTTAATTCCTGTTTCAAAAATACTTGGTTTTGTTTCTAAATCAACGAAAAGCGGGGCTTCGCGATGAATTGAGTAAGATTCAGTATTTCCAACTTCTCCACATTCATCTACTGGCTCTCCTAAAACATTAAAAATTCTCCCTAATGTTTTCTTTCCAACTGGTACCATAATTGAAGCTCCAGTGTCTAATGCAATATCTCCACGTCTTAATCCATCAGTGGAAGTCATACAGATTGCACGTACTTTATTCTCTCCGATTAGATATTGAACTTCAGCAACAATAATTTCTCCACCAGTTTTTGATAGAGTTATGGCATTATAAATTTTTGGAATTTCTCCTTCTGGAAATTCAACGTCAACAACTGGACCAATAATTTGAGTAACAGAACCGCTCATAAATAGTTTCTAATTAATAATAATTAAGTAAAAGTCAATCAACCGTGTTTCAATAAAAAGCGACTAAATTTTTACTCGACGTGTTGTTTTTAACCAATTCCAGGCTTCGATATACGAATTTGGATCAATTTTCACGACTTTTGTCCAGTAAAAGGTTGCTTTTTGTAAAAGAGATTCAGATAATCCATAACATTTTTTTTCAGCTGCCTTAATACCTTGGTAATGATAAATAACCGCAATATTATTTAATGCTGATGTAAAACGTGGATTAATAAAAATAGTAAAGTAATAATACTTTAATGCTTTTAGATAATCTCCATTTTTAGAATAAATTAATCCAATATTATATAAAATGATACTTCTATCATATAGATCCTCTTCAATTTGAAGAGCTTGATAATAGTTGTTTAAAGCTTCTGCGTATTCTCCTTCATCTTGAGCTGATAAGCCGTTTAAGTAATAAGAGAAAGCTTTTTTCTCTTGTTGACTTGCGGGAAATACGCGTAAAATGACGTCCGCAATAATAGTGAACGTTTTGTCAATAAAATTATTGTTATTTCTAGCTTTTCTCATGAATAAAAGTGAAAATTTTTTAAATAATAAAGACTAAAGTTTTACGTCACATGTAAATGGAATAACTCCACAAGCGCGCGCTTTTCGAATTGCTTTTGCAACTCGGCGTTGAGCTTGAACACTAATACGTGTCTTTCGACGAGCGCGAATCTTACCATATTTAGTCAAGAAAGCTGTCAATAACTTTACGTTTTTGTAATCTATAACGTCATCGAATTTCTTTAGTAACAGTATATATTGTAAGCTTTTTTTAATTTTAACTGGTCTATTATCGTCTATTTGAGAAGTATTTAAACTTTGTTGCCAATTAATACGTTTTTTCTTCCCGTTTCCAACACTTGTCTTTTTTTCTTTGTTCCAATAGTTTAATGCCATGTCTCCTTACTTCGTTTCTTTATGAATGGTATGTCTATTACAATATCTACAATATTTTGAAATTTCTAGCTTATCAGGTGTATTTCGTCTGTTTTTAGAACTTAAATAACGTGAAACACCAGCTGATCTTTTATTATCACTTTGTCTGCATTCTGAGCATTCCAATGTGATGACAATACGGGGTCCTTTATTTTTTGCCATATGAAGAATCTGAAAATTAAAATTACTTTTACGATGAAAATTTTTTTCTTTCAAGTACTAGAAAATTATAACATCAAAATTGGTTGTTACCTAAAATTAGAAAAGTTTATATAGCTTATTGACAACAATTATGTTATTCTTAGTGTTAGGAGATATCCAAATTAAAACATCTATAAAGAAGTAATGAATAAAAAACAAAGAAATAGAAAACTTGTGACGCAAAATAAACGTAATCGAATGATTAATCGTCGCTATAGTTCTACAGTTAAAGGTTTGACAAAATTGTTTCAATTAAAACTCAAAAGTGTGACACCAGAAATGACAACTGAAGAGATTTCTACTTTAATTGTTGAAGCAAATAAAATATTAAGTAATACATATAGTATGATTGATAAAGGCGTGAAAAAAAATGTTCTTCATAAAAATACTGCAGCTCGAAAAAAATCAAATTTAAGTAAATTATTTCAAACAGTCAATATTAAGTAAACCAAGGCTTATGTTTTTAAACATAAGCCGCCGGCACTTAATGTTTTTAATTAGTTCCTATTTTTTAGTAATCGAAATAATCTTCGATTAAGTGAATTTATCAATTGATTCACGTTTATTTGTTTAAAAATATAGAATTTCCGAATGAATAAGATCTTTGTCAATAATATTGGTGACTTGGCTGAAATCCAACGAGCAAGTTTTTATCGTTTTTTATCAACGGGAATCACTGAAGAATTAGCAAACTTTCCCAATCCGTTTATTGCAAAAATTAAAGTTCCAACACGAACAACAAAGAGAGTTTTACCTTGTTTTGTATATCTTTATACACACGATATTAAATTAAAAGGACCAAATTACAGCATTGATAACTGCTTAAAACGGGACATCAGCTATACCATTCAACTGTATATACCAGGAGAATATTCGTACTCTTTTGATCCTATATTAGACATAAGAAAAAAAGAACCAGAAAAAAATCTAAAAACAAAGAAGAAAATAAATACAATAAACCAAATTAAATCTTTACCGTCAAAGAAAATTCGAGTAAAGCAGGATATTTTCTTTGGCGAAATTCCTTTAATGACAGAAGAAGGAACTTTCATTATTAGCGGTTGTGAAAGAATTGTCATTAGTCAAATAATTCGTAGTCCAGGTGTTTACTTTAAAAAAGAGTTTTCAAAATCAGGAAAAACAAGCTATACGGCAACAATTATTTCCAACCGTGGTTTATGGACAAAATTTATTTTAGATACGCCAAAAAGTGAAAGTAAAGCGAAACAACCTAAGGCCGAAAAAGATCGAATTTACATGAAATTAAACGATTTTAAGTCTAATTCATCTAGTTCAGAAGAAAAACTAAAAAAGAAGGAAAAAGATAAATCGGACGAACATAAACTTTTTATTTTTGATTTATTACGCTATCTAGGTCTAAATTATCAAGAATTTCAAGATAATTTGTTTTATGCTCACTATAGTAAAGATCAGCAATTGATGCGTGATCCTAGAAAAGTTTCAAAAATTGTCCCACAGTGGCCAAAAGTAGAAATTCCTGATTTAATAAGAAAATTCTTTTTTAATGAAAAAGTGGGACATTTTTCTATTGGAGAAATTGGAAGATATAAAGTTAACAAACAATTAGGATTAAATTTACCTAAAGAAATTACATATTTAACACTTCATGATTTTTTAGGAATTATTGATGGTTTATTAGAATTAAAATATGATAATCGTCCAAGCGATGACATTGATCATATTAAAAACAAACAAATTCGTTCGGTTGGTGAATTATTACAAAATACGCTTCGAGTTGGTTTTTATCGTCTTCAAAAGAATTTGGCCGAAGGATATTCAGCTGTTTCTACTTCACAAAAATTAAATTTTGATTTAGAGCCATCTCCGGATCCAGAAGATTGGCTTTTAGATCCAAGACCAGTAACAATTGCCGTTAAAGAATTTTTTAAAACAAGTCAATTGTCACAATTTATGGATCAAGTTAATCCATTAGCGGAACTGACTCATAAACGACGTATTAGTGTTTTTGGACCAAATGGAGTTCAACGAGATCATATTAGTCCTGTTATTCGTGATATTCAGCCTAGTCAATACGGACGTTTATGCCCAATTGAAACGCCTGAAGGACAGAATGCTGGATTAATTATGTCTTTAGCACTATTTGGAAGAGTTGGGTCGTTAGGGTGGATTGAAACACCTTATTTTGTATTAGAAAAACAAAAATTATATTGTAATAAACAACCTATTTTTTTAAATCCTGAATTAGAATCTGTAACAAAAGTCGCATTTGCAGACATTCAAGTCGATAATCAAAATAATATTCAAGCAGAATATTTATCTGTTAAAGAAGACTACTCATTTTCAGTTGAAAAACAATCAAAAATTAATCTGGTAACAACTTCACCGTTACAAATTATTTCGTTAGCGACTGCTTTAATTCCTTTTGTTGAACACGATGACGCAAATAGAGCCTTAATGGGGTCAAATATGCAAAGACAAGCGGTTCCTTTAATTTACTCACAGAAACCCATTATTGGAACTGGTTTAGAAGCAACCGCAATTTTAGACTCAGGAATGGTCATTAAAAACTATTGTGAAGGAAAGGTTTTCATTTCGTCGGCTAATATCATTGCCGTGGACGACGTTCTAGACCAAAGGATTAATTATTATTTACGTAAATATTACCGTTCTAATCAAGAAACGGCTATTAATCAACGTCCAGTAGTATGGCCAGGTGAAATGGTCTTTTCAGGACAGATTATTGCAGATGGGCCAAGTACAAATGACGGGGAACTATCTTTAGGCCGTAATCTAACAATTGGATATATGCCTTGGGAAGGTTATAACTATGAAGATGCAATTGTCATTAATGAACGTATTATTTATGAAGATTGTTTAACTTCAATTCATATTGAAGAACATGAAACAAATTTGAGCTATTCTGTAACAGGTAGTGAGAAATTAACAAATAATTTGCCTCATTTAACAACATTTATTCGACGTCATTTAGATGAAGAAGGAATTGTTAAAATTGGTTCATACGTTAAAGAACATGATATTTTGGTTGGTAAATTAACACCTTGTGATGAAGATACTTCGCCAGAAGCCAAATTATTAAAAGCTCTATATGGGCAGAAAAAGCCATCTTTTCGTGATACTTCATTAAAAGTGGCACATGGAACAGAAGGACGTGTGATCGATGTTCGTATTATTTCAACGAATTTATTAAGTAAAGACACTGCATCTTTTCCTTCGTTTTCAGAAACTATTCGAATTTACATAGCACAAGTCCGTAAAATTCAAGTCGGAGATAAGTTAGCTGGTCGACATGGAAATAAAGGAATTATTTCCCGAATTTTGCCAGCACAAGATATGCCTTATTTACCTGATGGAACGCCGATTGATATTATCTTTAATCCATTAGGGGTTCCATCTCGAATGAATGTTGGTCAAGTATTAGAATGTTTGTTAGGTTTAGCTGGTCAAAAATTGGGAAATCGATTTAAAGTTTCCCCTTTTGATGAAATTTATGGAAAGGAAGCTTCTCGAATTTTAGTGAATCAAAAATTAAAAGAAGCGGCCTGTCAGACAAAGGAAAAATGGTTGTTTAATGAATATTCTCCTGGAAAAATTTTATTACGTGACGGTCGAACTGGGGAATACTTTGATAATCCCATCACTGTTGGAAAAAGTTATATTTTAAAATTAATTCATTTAGTAGAAGACAAAATACATGCACGTGCAACTGGTCCATATTCCATGATTACAGAGCAACCCCTAGCTGGAAAATCACAAAAAGGTGGTCAACGCTTTGGAGAAATGGAAGTTTGGGCTCTAGAAGCATATGGATGTTCTCATACTTTACAGGAATTATTGACTATTAAATCTGATGATATAGACGGACGTAATGATATGTATGAAGCTATCTTAGTACGTAAAGAAGTTGATAAACCAACTCCATCTATTCCAGAAGCCTTCCTAGCACTCGTTCGTGAATTACAGTCATTGGGTTTAGATTTTACAATGAATAAATTTGAAAATGGTTTTTACTCTACAACGGATATATCCGAAGTTGAATTAGACATTTTTCAAGCTATGGAAAAGCGTTTGGAAATTAGAGCGCTATTGGCTCGTAAAAAAGCGGAAGAATTTACGAAATTTTTTGAAGATTTAACGGATCCACATGTTCAAGAAAAAGCCGATGAAAAACAACGATTACTAAGAAAAATAGAACGACATAATTGGCCAGAAGACCCATTTAATTCTCACGTTTGGAATCAATAAGTTTATTTAGTTAACACAAAAAATAATGGCAAAATCATTAGAAGTTTTAGAACTCGAAAGAAGTTTATTAGAATTAGAAGATTTGCATGCATCCTTTGATTATTTACGAATAAGCATTGCTTCACCAACAAAAATTAAAAGTTGGGCTGAACGTGCTTTACCCAGCGGTGAAATCGTTGGGGAAGTAACACGTCCAGAAACTATTAATTTTCGGACTCATCAACCAGAAGTTTATGGTCTATTTTGTGAAAAAATATTTGGCCCAATTAAAAATTGGAAATGTCGATGTGGAAAATATAATGGTTTTGCGGTTGATACAATTTGTGACGACTGCCAAGTTGAAATCACAGAAGCCCGTGTTAGACGTTATCGAATGGGGTATATTGAATTGACCTGTCCAGTAATGCACAACTGGTACTTAAAAGGTACACCAAGTTATATTTCGATTCTTTTACGTCCATTTGATCATGCAACCGTTGAGAACGTCTCAATGCTTGTTTATTTAGAAAAGCCGAAGTTTCCTAAAACCAAAGACGATTTAATTTTACGAGAATTTGCTGAAAAACGTAATGTTCATCAGCTACTTCAATCGCAAACGGTAGAAAAATCTGAGAAAAGAAAAGGATCCGAAATCATTAAAGCTGCGCTTGAAACATTGGATCTTCAAGTACAAATTGAAAAAATTCGAGTCCAATTAGCATGTCAAGCAAAACTTTTTGCTGAAGAACCGCAGACGAAAGATAAAACTTTATTACGTCTTCGAATTTTCGAGAGTTTCTATGCCACGGGAACAGCACCTGAATGGATGATTTTAACAACGTTACCCATCTTGCCACCAAATTTGAGACCGCTTGTAGAACTAGAAAGTGGTCGTTTAGTGGCAGCTGATGTTAATGAATTATATCGTTTAATTATCACCCGTAATCAACGCTTATATGATTTTCTATACCGCTTTGTTGCGCCTGATCTAATAGGTACGCAAGGGCGCAGGCTATTACAAGAAGGAGTTGATTCTCTAATTGATAATTCACGTGTCGCAAAAAATAAAATGTTCATGTTAAATAATAAAAAACTAAAGAGTTTAACAGAAATATTAGAAGGAAAACAAGGACGTTTTAGACAATCTTTATTGGGGAAAAGAGTAGATTACTCTGGAAGATCAGTTATTATTGTTGGTCCTAACTTAAGGTTAAATCAATGTGGATTGCCATATGAAATGGCTGCCGAACTATTTCAACCGTTTTTATTAAATGAGCTATTAAAAACAAAAATTAAAGAACCAAGTCACAATACAAAATTAGCGCATATTATTATTCGTAAAAATAAACCCTTCGTGTGGCTATTATTGGAACGACTTACCAGAAAACATTGTATTTTATTAAATCGCGCACCAACTTTACATCGTTTTGGTATTCAAGCATTTGATCCTCTGATTATTTTGGGACAAGCATTACATTTACATCCATTAGTTTGTACTGGATTTAATGCGGATTTTGATGGAGATCAAATGGCAGTTCATTTACCACTTTATGAAGCTAGTCAATTAGAAGCGCGTACTATGATGCGACCTTCTTATAATGTTTTATCACCTTCAAATGGAGAAGTAATTTTAAAACCAACTCAGGATATGGTTATTGGTTGTTATTATTTAACTCTCATGATTACAAATAATAAGTATATAGTAAAAAAATGGTTTGCAAATGAAGATCAAGCTTTAAATGCCTTTTATCAAAAACGTATTACTATTCATACACCTATTTTGGTTCGTTATTCGCTTTTAAATTTTCAAATAAAGATCGAAAAAAATAGAGTCTTTTTTCAAGAAAAATCTACTTTTCTTAACCAAACCGAAATTTTTCTATATAAAATTTTTCCAATTGGGTCAAAAGGTGACAAATATTATTTAATTACAAATCTAGGAATTTTTATCGCTCATAAAGGACCATATGATCATTATGAACTTACAAATTTATTTTTGGAAACAAGTCCGGGAAGATTAATTTTCAGTATGAATTTTAAAAATTTGATTAAATAACAACCTTATGATTATTACACGTACCGTAACAAAAAAAGTTTTAGAAAATATTGTTCACCAAACGTTTTCAAATTTTGGGATGATTTCCTCTTCTGCCTTATTAGACTCCTTAAAATTCTTAGGTTTTTATTACGCAACAAATGCAGGGATTTCAATTAATATTGAAGATTTAAAAACTCCTAAAATTAAAAAAGATTTTCTTGATGACGCCAATCAAGAAATGAAATATGTGAGTGAACAATGGCAAAGAGGATTTGTTTCTGATACAGAACGTTTCCAAACCATTATTGACAGTTGGAATTTTGCAACCGAAGCTTTAAAGGATCGAATTGTTGAATATTATCAAAATTTTGACCCTGCAAATAATTTATATATTATGGCGTTTTCAGGAGCGCGAGGAAATATGTCCCAAGTACGTCAACTTGTAGGAATGCGAGGATTAATGTCTGATCAAGAAGGTCGTATTATTGATTTACCAATTCAAACAAATTTTCGTGAAGGGTTAAGTTCCATAGATTATATCATTTCATCCTATGGAGCACGAAAAGGAATTGTTGATACCGCTTTAAAAACGGCTGATTCTGGATATTTAACACGTCGTTTAATTTATATTGCACAAGATTTAGTCATTAGAGAGATTGATTGTAATACGAATACAGGTATTTTAGTTTTATTAAAACCTAAAATGAATACTAAAAATATCTTGGGTCGTACGTTAATTAAAGCTAATTCCTTACAAAATTCTAATACTTTACTTCAAGATATTTTATTAGACAAAGAAAAATTAGACTTTTTGAAAACAAAAGCCCCATTAAAATTAAAAATACGTTCTCCCCTAACTTGTCATTCTAATGGCTCAATTTGTCAAAAATGCTATGGATGGGATTTAGCTCAAAATCGAATGATTTCGTTAGGAGAGGCGGTTGGAATTATTGCAGCTCAATCAATTGGAGAACCTGGAACACAGTTAACAATGAGAACGTTTCATACTGGAGGTATTTTTACAAGTGAATTAGTAGATCAAATTCGTGCTCCTTTTTCTGGTAAAATGATTATTCCAAAAGAAGTTAGAGAAAAATTAATTCCTTACCGAACATCACATGGTCAAATGGTTTCTAAATTACAACAAGAAACTACTTTAACCATTCGTAATTGGAAAGGACTAGAACAAGAGATCTTTCTAGAAATTGGTTCTTTTCTATATATTCGTGAATCTGGATTTATTAAAAAGAATGAACTTATCTCTGAATATTCAAATCAATCTTTTTTACCAACTGGACGTCGATTAAAGCCTATCTACCCGGCTTTCGATGGCGAAATTCGTTTTGAAAGTTTATGTGTAAGACATATTGCCCGTGAAAAAAAACCAACTGTAAAGGTTAATCAAGATGACGGTGTTTTATGGTTAACGTCTGGTAAATTAATGACGCTTCCTTTAGAAGCTAAGTTTGAATGCCAAGAATACTTAAAAAAGACTAAATCGGCGGTTAAAGTTGCGTTAACTAGTCCATATAGTGGGATTATCAATTATGATGAAAATAAAATTTCGATCTCTAATTTTACTAAAAAAATTGAGATTGATTTGAATTATTTAACTCCGTTCTTTGCAACCAAAAAAGCAATTGGGGAAACAAAATATGAAGAAAAGCTTTCAGTTCTTGTAAAAAACTATCAGTATATTGATTCATTCACAACGGTAGGTTTCATTCATCTTTTTCCACAAAAAAATTATGGAAAAATTTATTCCATTAGACGTAAAACGTATGCCGAATATCAAATTTTACTATTAACAACAGAAGAAGATATCTGGAAAGTTCATTCAGATCAAGTGAATGATTTTTCTTATTTTCCACAAAAAAAAGCGAGTATTCGAGCAGGAACAATTTTAAATAATACATCTACCTTAAGCCAGTCAGGTTATTTTTTAGAAAAAGATGGATTCCAAATGATTTTTCAAAATGCTATCCCCATTTTTGTCAGTCGTGGAACCATTTTAAATTATGGGAATGGGGATTTTGTTGGACGTAAATCTGTATTAGCAACATTAGTAAATTATACGCAACAAACCGAAGACATTGTACAAGGTTTACCAAAAGTAGAAGAATTGATTGAAGCGCGTTCGCCAAAAGATAATTTAGCTATTCTATCGGAAATGCCCGGAGTTTTCTTAAAAGAAAAAGAGGTTCGTCATTCTTTAGTAGATATGACAATTGAAAAAAATTCACTAACAAAATTTGTTTACCGTCCGTCTGAAGCGGAACATCAGCATAGTTTGTTAATGCGAAAAAGGTATCAATATATTCGCGTTATTCAAAATAATATGATGGAAGTTCCGGCGATTCCTAAAAATCTCTGTCGTTATTTCGGAAGATTGTGTGAAGTCGAAATCTTGCCTCGTCGACTTTCTCTTTCTTCAACATCAAAACTGGGCAAAAATCACAGTTTTAAATATCATCAAACTTCGCCTTATAGACCTTTGTACGGTTTTACGAGTTTTCCAAAGAATTGGAAGAAAGTAGATCATACTATTAATCAAATTGAAGAAGCTGAAACGGGTAGTTCAGGTCCAGCGAGGATTAGTCCTCCTGTTACGAAAATTACACCACCTCGCAAATTTCCAAAAAAATGGAGGAAATTAGATCATGCTCTTAATCAACTTGAAGAAGCTGAATATTTATTTAAAAAAGACCAAAATACAAATAAATTTGTTAAATGGAAAAAAAGGGACGCTTCAATTAGTTTGACAATTGGAAACATGCGATTAGAACTTACATCAACCTATGTTAATTCAAATGGCGACTTTGTTGTTAAGCATGATGACCAACATATTTATTTACGTTCATTGAATCCCATCAAAGAATATCGAGCTAAATTAAATCGAAAATCATTAGCCAAACCAGGTCATTTTATTGATATTGGAGAACCTTTAACAGAAGGATCTATTAATCCAAGTGAATTACTCTCAATTTTCTTTAAGTATCATACCACTAAAGAAGGAAGTCGAAAGGGTACACTGAAAAGCGTTAATAAATTTCAATTATTAGTTGTAAATTCAATTCAAGGAATTTATCAATCACAAGGAGTTAATATTTCAAGTAAACATATTGAAAGTATTGTTCGTCAAATGACTTCACATGTTAAGGTTACACTGCCAGCGCGTACACCTTTTATTCCAGGTGAAATTGTACGTTTGTCATTAATTTTAGAAATTTCAAAAGTGATGGAAAATAATACAATAGTAGATGATGAACCTAAATATATTCCTTTATTTCGTTCGACTACATCTACTTCCATTAACAAGGACGGATTCTTGTCTGCAGCTGGTTTTCAACAAACAAAAAAAGTATTGGCTAAAGCAGCAATTGAAGGGACGACAGATTGGCTGAGAGGATTGAAAGAATGCGTTATTATTGGTAGAATAATACCAGCAGGTTCAGCTTTTCTAAATTATAAAAATTCTTTAGATCATGTTTATTTTTATACAAACGAATCTGACAAACACCCTAGGTTTTAAAAAAAGTAAATTCAATTAAAAATATGAATGAAACTCTAAGTAAAAAAGAAATTGCAAAGCAATATGTGAAAGCTTCGGTTCATTATGGTCATAGACCAAAAGAATGGAATCCTAAAATGGCTCCCTATATCCTTTATGAAAAATATGGATATCATATTTTTGATTTAGTTAAAACTTCTAAACTTTTAAAATTGGCCGGAAACATCTTAGAAAAAAAAGCAGCCAAAGGTGGAAAGTTTTTATTCGTTGGAACAAATAAAATTTCTTCAACTATTGTTGCTCAACAAGCGACAAGAACGAATAGTTTCTATATTAATTATAGATGGTTAGGTGGGATGTTAACAAATTGGCCGACAATTCAACTAAGAATTGATCAGCTCAAACGATTAGAAGCAGATGATAGCGCGGGTAAATTTGAATTACTATCAAAAAAAGAGTACAGTGCAAAACGAAAAGAATTGGATAAATTAAGACGTTTGTTTAACGGAATTAAAGAGATGAAAACTTTACCAGATGCGGTAGTTTTTACAAATCAACTTAAAGATTCATTAGCAATTCAAGAGTGTTTGAAATTAGGAATTCCAACTATCTGTATCGTTGATAGTAATTGCGATCCTGATTTAATTCCCTACCCGATTCCCGCAAATGATGATTCTAGTTCATCAGTTAATTTTATTTTGAATTATTTAGTCAATAGAATTTCGTCCGGATATAATAAAGATTAGAGAAAAAGTGTGGCACTTAGACAGTTGTCGAAACACTGAAAGAAATATTTTTTCAAGAAATTTGTTTATTGTTTGAAAACGTCTTTTGTAGAAAACAAATTTTTCCTAAGTATTTAAGAAAATCTTAGTATTCATAAAATAAGTAGGAAAAAATTTAGAACAATTAAAATCATATGCACACATTTCTTTTATCAAAAATTGAAGTTGGATCTCATTTCTACGTAAATTTTAACGAAAGCGCACATCTACATGGTGAAACAATTTTTGTTTCTTCAGTGGTTGTCGCTTTAATAAGTTTACTACTAATTGTTGGGACAAGTAATTTAAAAAGAGTTCCAGAAGGCTTACAAAACGTACTTGAAGTAATTTATGAATTGGTTAAAGGAATTGCCTTTACGCAACTTGGTCCTTCATTTTATGCTCAATTTTTACCTTTTGTAGCAACCGTTTTCCTATTTGTTTTAGGATCAAACTGGGCAGGTGCATTAATTCCTTGGAAATTAATTGAAATCCCTCAAGGAGAACTTGGAGCACCAACAAATGACATCAATACAACCGCTTGTTTAGCTATTTTAACTTCGGTTACATACTTTTTTGCAGGTTTCAAAATCAAAGGACTTGGATACTTTGGACGTTATATCAAACCGAGTGTCTTTTTACTTCCAATTAATATTATTGAAGACTTTACAAAACCTCTTTCTCTAAATTTTCGTCTCTTTGGAAATATCGTAGCAGATGAATTAACGGTTAGTGTATTATGTTCATTAGTACCAATTTTAATTCCTGTTCCGATTATGGTCTTAGGTTTATTTGCAAGTTCAATTCAAGCTTTAATTTTTTCTACCTTAGCCGCTGCTTATATTGCAGAAGTAATTGAATAAAAAACTCAAACTGAAATTTGTTGATTCTTTGAAATAAAATTTTCAAAAATTTGTATCTTGATTATGGTAGATTCTCTTGTTGCTGCTGCTTCTGTTATTGGTGCTGCTGTTGCTGTTGGTTTTGCTGGTATTGGACCTGGTATTGGTCAAGGAAATGCTGCTGGACAAGCAGTAGAAGGAATTGCTCGCCAACCTGAAGCAGAAGGAAAAATCAGAGGAACTCTTTTATTATCATTTGCCTTCATGGAAGCTTTAACTATTTATGGATTAGTAGTAGCTTTATCTTTACTTTTCGCAAATCCTTTTGTTGGATAAAAAAGTTTGGTTTGACTTAGATTTTACTAAGTCAAACTTTACCCAATTATTAACCCGATGTGCAAATAATTTATGAATTTCCCAATTACTTTTTTTATTAACGCAAGTGGGCTTTTTGATTTTGACTTAACTTTTCCAACGGAAGCTTTATTATTCTTAATCTTAGCAGTAGTAGTTACTTTTACTTTCTTAAATCCTATTTCTCAACAAATGGATGAACGTTCGGAATTCATCAATTACACTTTGAGAAAATCGACTATACTATTAGCACTTGGATATGAGAAGTTGACTACCTGTGTTGGACTTTTAACAGCAGAAATTGATGAAATGAATCGTCAAATTAAACTTGTTAAAAATTACACGAATTCCAAATTTGAAGAAGAAGTTGCTTTAGTTCAAAAAGAAAATATCATTCTCTTAAATCAATTAAAAGGAGATTTAGCTATTCAATCAGCTTATTTATTTTCAAATGTAACGAATGATCTTGTTTCTTTAACAGATAAATTTTTCGTTAAGAAATTTCAATCTGCCTCATAAAAATTTTTCCTATTTCAATCAACATTAGTTATCACATTTATGAATTGGAACCTTTTTTCATTTTTTTTAAATAGTGAAGAGCCTTTTGTAGAATTCAATACCAATATTTTAGAAACAAATTTAATTAATATCTTTCTTTTATTTGGTCTTTTATTTTATGCTAATAAAGTTTCGTTCAGCGGAACATTAGAAGAACGTCAAAAGGAAATCGTTCAAACTATTGAAAATGCTCAAAAAGATGTTTTAAACGCATCCAACTATTATTATTTAGCGGAGAGAGGGTTTACACAAAGTTTATTTTGGTTACAATCCTGGAAAACTCTATACGAAAAAGAGAAAATTGAAATTGTTCAAACCAAATATCACACGGTTAAAGCAGGATTAACAGAAACTTTTTTAACTACCGAAAATTTAATTACCAATTTTGAAAATAAAGCTTTTGTAGCTCTTCAAAGGTATATTATTTTTGTGACAGCAAGCAAAATTTTAAGAAAGTTTTTCTTTTTATCAGAAAAAGAGCAAGCTAAATTAATTGAAGTTACTGTTTCGAAATTAGGGGGAGTAAACAAATGAGTTTAAATAGTAGAATTACCGCTACTTATGCGAAATCCTTATTTCAAAATCTTCAAAGCACTAATCCTTCCAAGGACAAGTCTTTTAAAATTTCAACAATTACATCTTCAGAACAGAAAAATTTTACTCCTGATATTTTTATAGTAGGAGAAGAGCTTTTATTACTTCGCGCCACTTTAATTTCTTCTGAAAAAATAAGTACAGTTTTTAAGAATCCTACATATTCTGAAAAACAAAAATTAGACATTCTTTTAAGTGTTTTCCCGGGGTTAACAGTAAACGTAAAATCCTTCCTTAAAGTTTTAACTGAAAGAAGTCATTTATCATTAATTCCAGCAATTAGTGATGCATACACAAAACTTCTTTTAAAATTTAAAAATACAACAAAAGTTAATGTCGTTACAGCAAGTCCACTCGAAGCAGCAATTGGGTCTATGTTATTAACGACATTGAAAAATGTAACCAATTCAACAGAAGTAATTTTAAGTACATCTTATAATCCAAAACTATTAGGTGGCTTAATTGTAGAGTATAATTCTGTTGCAATTGATGCGAGTATTCTAAAAGAATTTAGTCTTTTCTTTAATGAAACATAATTACTTGCAGATTAATGGATAAAAATATACTGATTTCTAAACCTTTTTTAAAAAAGATACAAATTATATGAAAAATGTTAACCAATTAACTAATTTTGTAGAAAATAAGTTGAATGAGTATACTCAAACAACAACTCGAACATCAGATGTGGGAATTGTTTTACAAGTTGGAGATGGAATTGCACGTATTTTTGGATTAGAAAATGTTGCTTGCGGGGAACTTTTAGAATTTGAAGATCAAACAATTGGAATCGCGTTAAACTTAGAAACAAGTAACGTTGGAGCTGTTTTAATGGGTACAGGACGTGCTATTAAGCAAGGAAGTACTGTAAAAGCAACAGGAAAAATTGCGCAAATTAATGTTGGACCTGACTTATTAGGACGTGTTGTTGATGCTTTAGTTGAACCAATTGATGGGAAAGGAAGTATTGGAATAGCAGATACTCGTTTAATTGAATCTCCTGCACCGGGAATTATCGCGCGTCAATCTGTTTGTGAACCAATGCAAACCGGAATTGTTTCTATTGATGCCATGATTCCAGTAGGAAGAGGTCAACGTGAATTAATTATTGGAGATCGTCAAACTGGTAAAACATCCATTGCATTAGATACAATTATCAATCAAAAAACAGAAAATGTAGTCTGTGTTTACGTAGCAGTTGGACAAAAAGCTTCTACTGTTGCACAAGCAGTTGCCATTTTAGAAGAAAAAAATGCTTTAGCATACACTGTAATCGTTGCAGCTAATGCAAGTGATCCAGCTACATTACAATATTTAGCACCCTATACAGGAGCAAGTATCGCTGAATATTTCATGTACCAAGGAAGAAGTACTTTAGTAATCTATGATGACTTAACGAAACAAGCACAAGCTTACCGTCAAATGTCATTACTATTACGTCGACCACCAGGACGTGAAGCATATCCAGGAGATGTTTTCTACTTACACTCACGTTTATTAGAACGTGCAGCTAAATTAAGTGATAAATTAGGTGGTGGAAGTATGACTGCTCTTCCAATCATTGAAACGGAAGCTGGAGATGTATCTGCATATATTCCAACTAATGTTATTTCGATTACAGATGGACAAATTTTCTTATCAAAAGAATTATTTAACGCTGGAATTAAACCTGCAATTGATGTTGGTATTTCAGTTTCACGTGTAGGATCAGCTGCACAAATCAAAGCAATGAAACAAGTAGCTGGTAAATTAAAATTAGAATTAGCTCAATTTGCTGAGTTAGAAGCCTTTTCACAATTTGCTTCAGATTTAGATAAAGCTACCTTAAGACAATTAGCACGTGGACAAAGATTAAGAGAATTATTAAAACAACCAGTAAGTTCACCAAAAACCGTTGAAGAACAAGTTGCATTAATTTATGCAGGAACAAATGGATTTTTAGATGAATTACCTGTTGCATTAATTACAACTTTCGTTTCTTCTTTACAAGAGTATATCATGGTTAAAGACACAAAATTTGTGGAAGCTGTTAAAGCTTCTAAAAAACTTGAACCAGATTCAGAAGCTTTATTAAAAGAAGCAATTACAAAAATTTTAGCTGAAGTTCAAGAAGCTTAATATTTTTCCTTAGTATTCTAAGGAAAAATATTTTTTTAATTAATTTTATTAACTGAAATACCCGTACCCTTTATCCTCTAGATATTCCACTAATTTTATATCACCCGTTTGGATTATTTTTCCTTCTTTCATGATATGAACAAACGTAGGTTCAAAGTATGTTAAAATTTTTGGGTAATGTGTAATAATCACAATTGATGAATTTGCAGGTAAATTTGTGCGAATATTTTCACAAATAATTTTTAATGCATCAATATCTAATCCAGAATCGATTTCGTCTAAGATCACCAATTTAGGTTGTAAAAGTAGCATTTGTAAGATTTCATTTCGTTTCTTTTCTCCTCCTGAAAACCCTTCATTTAAGTTACGATTTAAAAACTCATTCTTGATTTGTAATTGATTCAATAAAGATTGACTTAAACTCATGAAGGATAGAGGGTCTAGTTCTGGTTTTTTTAAATATTTTTGCTTTTCATTATAGGCAATTCTTAAAAAGTCATAATTCGTTACACCCGGAATTTCAATGGGATATTGAAATGCTAAAAATAATCCTTCATGGGAACGAATTTCTGGAGGCATCTCAATTAAATTTTGGTTACAAAAGGAAATAGCGCCATCTTGTACATTATAAGAAGGATGACCAGCTAACACTTTTGAAAGTGTGCTTTTTCCTGACCCATTTGGTCCCATAATTACGTGTGTTTCATTTTGCTTTATAGTTAAGTTAAAATTCTTCAAAATGCATTTACTTTCAATAGATACTTGTAAATTGTCAATTGTTAAAAGAGTACTTTGATTCATATTTATCCTACCGTTCCTGTTAATTTTAATGATAATAATTTATCAGCTTCTGTGGCAAATTCCATTGGCAGCATTGTTACTACATCTTTACAAAATCCATTAATAAGCAAACTTAATGATTGCTCAATTCCAATTCCTCGTTGCATTAAATAAAATAATTGTTCTTCACTAATTTTAGAGATTGTAGCTTCATGCTCCACAATTGAAGTTGAATTATTAATATCTAAATAAGGATAAGTTGAAGCAGTTGAAGAAGCGCCAACCAAGAAAGAGTCACATTGGGAGAAATTTCGAGCATAATTAGCCTTTGCCCCTATCTTAACTAAGCCACGATAAGAATTTTTCGAATGCCCACATGAAATTCCCTTCGAAATAATTTTACTTCGTGTTTTTAAACCTAAATGGATCATTTTAGTTCCGGTATCAGCTTGCTGATAGTGATTAGTTAAAGCAATAGAATAAAATTCACCATTTGATTTTTCACCAACGAGTAAACAACTTGGATATTTCCAGGTAATAGAAGATCCAGTTTCTACTTGGGTCCAAGAAATATTTGCATTCTTCCCAATACATAGTCCACGTTTGGTTACAAAATTATAAATACCTCCAACTCCTTCGCTATCTCCACTGTACCAATTTTGAACAGTTGAATATTTAATTCGTGCATTTTCAAATGCAATTAATTCTACAATGGCCGCATGCAATTGATTTTCACTAAATTGGGGAGCTGTGCAACCTTCTAAATAATTTACTTGACTATTTTCTTCGGCAATAATCAAGGTGCGCTCAAATTGTCCCGAATCTTTGTCGTTAATTCGAAAATACGTTGAAAGTTCTAATGGACAAATTACATTTTTAGGTATGTAACAAAATGAACCATCACTAAAAACAGCAGAATTTAAAGAAGCAAAAAAGTTATCACCCGACGAAACGACACTTCCTAAAAATTTTTCAACTAATTCCGGATAAAATTGAATTGCTTCAGAGATGGAACAAAAAATTACTCCCGCTTTTGCTAATTTTTCTTTATATGTTGTTGCAATAGACACACTATCAAAAACTGCGTCTACAGCAACATTAGATAATTTCTTTTGTTCGTCTAAAGAGATACCTAACTTTTCAAATGTGTCTAGAATTTCTGGATCTACCTCATCTAAGGAATTAAGCTTTTTTTTTACTTTTGGAATTGAATAATAGGTAATTTGGTCATAATTAATTTCAGCAATTTTCAAGTTTGCCCAAGTGGGGGATGTTAGCTTTAACCATTTTTGATATGCTTTTAAACGAAACTCTAGTAAAAAAGCAGGTTCTTTTCTTTTTTCTGAAAGTAGTTCAATAATTTCTTTGCTTAAACCAGTTGGAAATTTTTCTTTTTCAACTTTGGTTTGAAAACCATATTTATATGGTTGACTAATAACTTCATTAATTTCAAAGTTGGTTTGATTTTTATTCTCACTCATAAATTTATTACATGATAATGCTAAAAAGGATGACTCTATTATAAAGAATTTAAAGCTTTATTTTTTGTTAACGTCAAATATTATTCTATAAGACGGAAATACATTATAATATCTTGTGTGGTACGTACTTATAAACATTTTTAAATTTTTATTTTTAATTTATGAAACCTTTATTAGAAAGATCCGAATCAATGAAAAAATTGATTGCCTCTTCGGCGCAACCTTTCCTTATTGCTTCTTTTACTATGATTAATTTTTCTCCTGTTTGGGCGACTGAGTTAACAGAAGCTATGTTAACTGTCCCTTTAAGTTCAACAAAAAATGTAACATTAACTCCTGAACAGTTAAAACGAGGAAAACGTTTATTCTTGAACTCGTGCAGTATTTGCCATACGGGAGGAATTACTAAAACAAATCCAAATGTTGGATTAGATACGGAAGCATTAAGCTTAGCAACTCCTTCAAGAAACTCAATTGAAGGGTTAGTTGACTATATGAAGAACCCTACAACTTTTGATGGTTTAGAATCGATTGCCGAAATTCATCCAAGTATTAAGAGCGCAGATATTTTTCCAAGAATGCGTACCTTAACGGATGACGATTTAGCTGCAATCGCTGGACATATTTTAGTACAACCAAAATTGGTTGCTGAAAAATGGGGCGGAGGAAAAATATACTATTAATTAAATTAATAGTATATTTCATTTTAATAAGTTACTTAAAAAATTAAAATTATTATGTTATACGAAACCTCAACAATTCCGAATTTACAAATCTTTGCTGCACAGACGGTTGCTTATTCTTTAATTTTATTATCAGATTTACTTGCTTGCCTTTACACTCTATTAAAAATTTATCGTATTTTATGTTACAGTAAAATTACATTTGACCAATTACCTTTAGCAAATCCTTATACGTGGCCTGTTGCTTTTTTTCGTATCGTCACGCAGCCTTATTTTCGATTTTGGGCTCGTCTCTTACCAATGATGAGATTCGGTAATTCAACTTATGATGTCTCGCTTATTGTAGGGTTAGAAGCACTTAGTTGTTTCATTTTTCTTTCCCTTCAAATTCGAATGGAGTCATTTTTGGAGGCCCAAAGAATTTTAGAATTTATAGATAAAGCTAGTTTCCCAACGGCGTAAATACGTAAAACTTAACAGTTCTTCATTTTTTGACAACTAAAACTAGGCAAAGTTCAATTCTTTCATTATAATGAAGAGTATCAGATATGAAAAAGATATATGTTAAAAATTAGATTAAAAAAAGCAGGACGCAAAAGAAGACCTTTTTATCGCTTAGTTGTGATGGAAAATTTAGCAAGGAGAGATGGAAAAAGTATTTCCGAACTAGGATATTATGATCCGTTAAAGAAAGTTATTCATTTTGATAAAGCGTTATTACATAAATATTTAAATGCGGGAGCTTATCCCACTGACACAGTTCGTCATCTAATTTATAAAATGTTGAAATAAAAAAGATTGAGTTAAATTAAATATAACTCAATCTTTTTATTCACTTGTAATAATAGTACAAATAATGGTGATAGAATTCCATAAAATGGCTCGTACCGATTTAGCAGAGTCCACTAATCCGTCCTGGAGAGTATGAACAACTTTTCTATCTACAAAATTATAACCATAAGGATAACCTAAAGTGGATAGTTTTTCAGAAATTTGATGACGGGAAGTATTTGTATTATTAAAAAGTTCATAAAATGGTCGTAATAAGGCATCCGTCACAATTTGAGTTGCGAAAAATTCTTCTCCAATTAAATTTAAATACGACCAATTTTTTAATTCTTGTTGTAAATATAAATAAAAAATTCCCCCTCCTGGAACAATTCCTTCCTCTAAAGTAGCTCGAACAGTACTGACCGCGTTTTCAACTTTTTGACGTTCTTCTTCAATTTGGTACTGATTTGAAAGTCCAACTTTTATTTTCGTTATGTTACCTGAAAGACGAGCAATGCGCGTTTTGAAGAGACTTTTTTCGTAATCGGTTTCACTTAATAATAATTGACGATTTAATTCGTTTATACGACGTTTAGCAATAATTTTTGCAAATTTTGAAACAATGAAAGTACTTTTATCTTTTTTTATAATTACTTTTTGAGCTTGCCCTAAGTCATTAACTGTTAAATTTTGAGGCTCATTATCAACTCGTGATCTAAAGTAATTTGAGTGAGTTAAAACTGATAAATCTTCTAAAATACCCGTTTTTAAAAATTGCATAGATTTATATTTAATAACAGCAATTTTAAACTTTTTTTGAATATTATTTAAGACTAAAGTTGATATGATATCTTGATTAATTTCTTCGGCTACAATAATGAGTGGACGATTGTTTATTTTAATATATTCAATGACTTCTCGAATTTGATTAATTGAATTAATTGGATTTTTTGTAATTAGTAAATATGGGTTTTCATATACAACTTCAAAGTTTTTTAAATCATTTACAAAATAAGAAGAAGCAAATCCTTTATCTAACTCAATTCCTTGAACAATTTCAATCTCATTTCGTTCTGAAATATTTTCTTCAACAAGAATAACTCCATCTTTACCAATATTTGAAATGGACTGATTTAAAAGTTCAATTAACTCTGGATTAAGTTTTTTTCCCAAAGAAATTCGGACTACGCCCATTAATTCTGAGACTTTTGAAATAGGAACTGAAAACTCTAAAACTTTTTCACTTAAGAAATAAGCGATTTTCGTTAAACCATTACTAATTAAAACTGAATTATAACCATGCACTAAAAATTTTAAGGCACTTTTTAATAACTGACAGGCCAATAAAATAGTAGTTGTGGAACCATCGCCAGAGATTTTGTAGGATTTAATGGATGCTTGTTCTAACAGTTTTAAAATTACATTACTAGCAGAATTGGGAAAGTCTAACGCTTTCATTAATAATGATCCACTAGTAATAAATTTTAATTCATCTTTCCCACCATAGGTAATTCCATTTTTTCCGGTAGGTCCTAAAGTAATCTTAATACAATTGTCAATTTCATCAATTGTGTTAATGTTATTGTCTAATTGTTCAAAGAGTGAAAAATTTTTTCTCATAATTTTCGTTAAAAATCTAAATTTTTGAAAAATACGTTATATATATAGTTATGAATGAAAGGGCGTGTAGCTCAGAGGCTAGAGCACGTGGCTACGAACTACGGTGTCGGGGGTTCGATTCCCTCCTTGCCCACTTTCTTATTTCTTTTTTTTAGACTTCGGTTATGTTAACATAGCGATTATACATTATTTAATGGGGTGTAGCCAAGTGGTAAGGCAATGGACTTTGACTCCGTCACGCGTAGGTTCGAATCCTCCCACCTCAGCTTTTTAGATATTACAATTTTTAATAAAATGAGTGCTTCCATTTCCTTTTCAGATAAAAAATGTTTAGAAAAAGAACAAACACTGCCAATCGTAAAATTGACACGTTCAAAAAATGGCAAAACGGGTACAGCAACCTTTATTTTTTTGAAACCTAACCTGTTTCAATCTTCTTCGATACAAGATCTAGATGGGATGTATTTAACGTGGAGAAATAAACAAATTTTAACGTATGATATTCATATTATTTTTCAAGATGGAAAACCTTTATTATTAAAAGCTATTTTGATTTTTAAAAATTCCCAAGAATGGTTTCATTTTTTAAATTTTATGACATGTTACTCACAAGAAACAGGTTTACTTTTTTCAGAAAATACTTCATTTACTTTATAATTATCCCTTAAAAAATATTGAACTAGGTTTTACTTATGGAATATTCTTTACAAACTTTGAATGAAAAATCTAATTTGAAACTGTTAAAGACTCTTGATTTAATTGAAAAATTAAATCTAATTGGATTCGAAATTGACGATGTTTCAAATGAATCTTTTATTACTAATCGATTTTTAGACAATTTAAAATTACTAATAAAAATACCAGCAAATCGTGAAGATTTATTAAACGAAAAATTTCTTTTAAATGAATTATCAACAATTTTTTTATTTGACTTAAATAAACTTTGGCAAAAATTACAGAAAAGATATTATTTTCTTCTAAAGCAAAAATATCTTGAATATTATCAATATCAAACTATTAAAATTGAGTCAAATCTTGCACATATTTTAAGTCTTCATGTTGAAGTGACATTAGCACCAGAATTTTATTCTCCTTTGTGGATTCAAAATAAATTAAAAAATGGGGGAAGTTCTTTTACTAATACCGTAGATGATCTTATTTCTTTAAATGATTTAGAGTGGGGTCAAACAATAAATTGTTTTCCTTTGAAAATGATGGAAAAGAATAAAACGAATCTTCATTTAATGTCCTTAACAAAAGTAGAAAAATTTATTACTGCTGAAGGAGCTACTTATCAATTGCAACCCCAAACGATTGTATTAAGAGATGAAAGTGGAGATATCAAAACCGTTTTAGGGTTATTTAATAAAACAAATTCTTATATTCGAACGGAAGAAAATAAAGTATTACTTCAATCAACATTTTATGATATTTATGAAAATAATTTATTAATAAATCCTTTACAGACCAAACTTTCGTTAAGATATCTACGAAAAATATGTTTAGAAAATTTCAAATTTTCTTTTCAACGTCTTTTAACACTTTTTGAATTAACTTCAGGCGGAAAAATAGAAACGCAAATCTATACCAATACACCTTCAAAACTTGAATTAAAGCAAGAAAAAGTTTTACGTTTGCGAAAAATACTTCTTAAAAAAGTCCTAAATATTGACGTACCAGATCTTTATACATTTAAAGAGGCGGGATTAAAAGTAATCTGTCAAACTCCAGATGAACTTTATTTTTCAATTCCGATTTATCGAAACGATTTAGAAAGAGAAATTGATTTAGTTGAAGAATATAGTCGTTTTATCGGTTATAAGAATTTTACCCCAATTTATCCGACTAAAACAAAAAAATATCTTAGAAGAAAAAGTCAGAGAAATGAATTCATTAAATACTTTTTTATAAATTATGGCTTTCAAGAAGTTTTTACGAATCCTCTCCAAGATTTAAAGAAAGCGAAAAAAACGTCTATTTTTATTAAAAATCCATTAAATAATGAATTTGCAATTCTTCGAGAAACTTTATTAGAAAGATTGATAACTATCTTTGAAAGTAATCTTCGATTGGGGAGTAGTTCAAAAGATTTTTTTGAAATTGGTCGAGTTTTTGAAAATAAAAACAATCAATTTAAAGAAATAGATCATTTAGGGGCTATTTTTCAATTACGGAAATCAAAGAAAGGACAAAATACTACTTTTGAATGGTTTAGTGCAAAAGGTTTTCTGGAAAATTTCTTGATGCAATTTGGGTATCAAAATTTCAGTTTTGAACAAGTGGAACTTCTTCCATCTCTTTTTCACCCAACAAAGTCAGTGTCGATTAACGCAAATGGCGTTTATATCGGAACTTTTGGTGAAATTAATCCAGCTATTGAGAATTTCAATAATTTAAAGTTTGCGACATATCTCTTAGAAATTGATTTAGAAAATTTTATCTATGAACTTCCAACAACATCGATTCCGATTTATCAAGAAGCAGTAAAATTTCCTCTAATGATGAAAGATTTATCTTTTTCACTTTCAAAAGAAACCAACTTTTTGGAATTGCAAAAGCTTATTAAAACAGCTTTTCCGCTCTTAAAACGTGTGGAATTTTTTGATATTTATTTTGACGAAGAACACATGGATACAATTAAAGTTGGCCTTCGTCTAGCTTTCCAATCAGCTAGCGAAACTTTGACAAATGAAGAAATAGAGAATCAAATTAGTCAAATTAAAGCATGTTTAGTAAAGGAATTTCAGGTAAATTTTGGATAAATTGACCTCATCTTAAAGAAAAATAATAAATAAATACTTTTTATTTCGAATGGTTAGTTGACTTAAAGCTACTTTTTAATAATGACAACATACACTACACATATACAAAGAACTTCTCTTGAATTTCATTTACTAGATGATGATTATGACGATGATGACTATGATGATGACGAAGAAGACAGAGGACCTGCCCTTGAAATTTACGGAACTGATTTAACTTTATTAGCTCGTCAGGGTCAATTAGAGGAATGTTTTGGTCGTGAAAAGGAGCTTTTGGAATTAATGGAAATTTTAGTTCGACGCCAAAAAAATAACCCAGTTCTTGTTGGGGATGCCGGAGTTGGAAAGACTGCAATCATCGAATTATTCGCAACTAAAATTGTTAATAATCTAGTCCCTTTTGTTTTAGAAGGACGCTCAATTATTAGTTTAGATTTAGCCAGAATTGTTGCAGGTTCTCGATATCGTGGAGAGTTTGAACTTCGTTTTCAACGTGTCTTAGATGAAGTTTTAGCGCAACCAAATATTATTGTTTTTATCGATGAAATTCATAATATTGGAGGAACTGGTTCAGCCGAGGGATCATTAGATGCTGCGAATATTTTAAAACCTGTTCTTTCGCGGAGTGGTTTTCAATGTATTGGGGCAACAACGACAAAAGAATATCAAAGAATCGAAAAAGATCCTGCTTTAAATAGAAGGTTTCAACCTATTAAAGTAGGTGAACCATCAGTCGATGACACTGTTCGTATTCTATACGGCCTACGTTCAAGTTTAGAAGCTTTTCATAATGTTGAAATTTTACCAGGGGCTTTACGTATTTCAGCCGAATTAGCCGACCGTTATATTTATGACCGCTTTTTACCTGATAAAGCAATTGATTTAATTGATCGCGCATCAGCAAAAGAAGTTATTCGTTTAACAAACGTTACTGAAGGATCCGTTATTGCTTCAATAGCCAATGCTGGGTTAAATAATATCGGTTCATTACGAATGGAGGCTTTTAGACGAGGAGATATTCCATCTGAATTTGTGTTTCAAGAAATTGAAAATGCGTATCGTAATTTCTTATTACGCTGGATTGAAACCCCGCTGTCTGTGCCCGAAGTACCGAAACCTATTTTATCTCCTATTTCTCAAGGTTTATTCGACACTATGCGAATGTCTGTTTTAAAACGAGTCGATGAGCTATTATTTTCGTCGAATAAACCACGTTCTATCGTGCGTACTGTTCGAAAAATTGCACAATTATCATTAGATAAAAATAATGACATTTTTGATGAAATGTGTGATGATGTGCATTATGGAATTTACCCTATGTTAAGTACGTATCGTGTCTCAATATTTTTATTTGGAGAATACTTAGCTGGAATAGAATATAATCTCTTAATACCACAGCTTAAACAAAAATTTTTTGCAGACGTAGTTCGTCTTCATCAACAAACGAAGATGTATAGATACATTTGTAAGATACGTGAACAGGTTGGAAATGATCCATTCTACTTCTCAAGTGAACTAGATTTTTGTTCTGAAGATATTGAAATCTATGAAGAGAGCTTTGAAATATTAAGTGAATTAGAAGAAAAACGAATTGACGTTTTCAAAGACTTTCTAATTGAATTAAAACCAATCTTAAGAAAAGGAATCATTGAAAGCCTTAAGTATAGCTCTGATATGGCTCTTTCGGAGAAAGAATTATCAACGGTTTATAATTTATTAGGATACTTTTCAACTGAAACAGGACGTGAATTTTTAGCTAATTTAGAGGACCCGGATTTAATTCAACGGGCTAGAAAGATGGGTGACTTTACGGGCTTAAAAAAACGAATTACACAAAGAGAAATTCGTGAACTTTTAGCTGATATGACGGGAATTCCAATTAATTCAATTTCTAATATTGAGTCACAAAAATTAATTAATTTGGAAGCTACTTTACATAAACGTGTAATTGGTCAAGAAGAAGCAATTTCAGCAATTGCGAAAGCTATTAGACGTTCCCGATTAGGAATTCAAAATCCGAATCGTCCAATTGCAAGTTTCTTATTTTGTGGTCCAACGGGAGTTGGGAAGACAGAAGTCACAAAAGCGTTAGCGGTGAGTATGTTTGGAGCAGAAAGTGATATGATTCGATTTGACATGTCTGAATTCATGGAGAAATTTACTGTTTCTCGTCTAATTGGTTCTCCTCCGGGTTACGTTGGATATGATGATGGGGGTCAATTAACAGATTCTGTTAGACGTAAACCATATTCAGTTGTTTTATTTGACGAAGTTGAAAAAGCGCATCCAGACATTTTAAATATTTTATTACAAATTTTAGAAGACGGACGTTTAACCGATAGTCAAAAACGTTTAGTTCCCTTTGAAAATACGGTAATTATTATGACTTCAAATGCGGCTTCTGACGAAATTCAACAAATTTTAAAGACAGAACGCCCTACAAAAGTTCTTGAAGATGCTAAAACTACCATTGAAATAAATATTAATTCGCAATCAAAAGAAATTGTGCATGAAGACGACTATTCTGGAGCAATTACATTTTTAAGGTCGCCTATTACAGAGAATTTTTTCAGTGATATTCGAAGTGAATTAGCAGTCGAATTTGAAAAATCTTTCCGTAATATAAAAAAACAGAAAGCCTTAGAAAAAGATTTGAAAGAAATGGACAATACGAAGGATGACAAAGCAAAAGCTTCAGAAGCCTTAAGTACTGTAAAATCTGCTGTACTAGCACGTTTAAGCACCATGTTTTTACCTGAATTTTTAAATCGATTAGATGATATTATTATCTTCCAACCTTTACGTCCAGATGAATTGAGAAAAATTTGTGATATTATGGTGAAAGAAGTTGCAACAAGGGTAAAAGTCAAACAAGTTGTTTTAGAAGTAGATGACAAAGTTCGATTAAAATTAACTCGTGAGGGGTATAATCCTGCATTTGGAGCACGTCCACTTCGTCGTTTAGTTACAAAATACATTGAAGATTTAATTTCTGAAAACTTATTAAAAGTTCCTTTAACGAAGCGTGCACGTAATATTAAGATTCAATTAAATGAAAATGATGAGATTGAAGTTAAAAAAGAAGAATTTGAATAGTCATTAAGTTGACAGAAATGATATGAAAGAGATATAATACCTTTCATATCATGTCACAAAGCCGAGATAGCTCAGTTGGTAGAGCAGTGGATTGAAGATCCTCGTGTCCCCAGTTCAAATCTGGGTCTTGGCATTTACAAAGCTTCCTCTTGAAAAAGCTTCCAAAATAGGGTACCATAAAGTTAATAAATGCGTCCTTAGTTCAGCTGGTAGAACGCAGGTCTCCAAAATCTGGTGTCGAGGGTTCGAGTCCTTCAGGGCGCGCTTTATATCAATAGGTGGTTTGAAACTTTATTTCTCTATAAATATATAGAAACCTTTTTTTAACGAAGATAACTTTATGGCAAAAAAAATTAAGGCATTCGTCAAATTAGCACTACCAGCAGGAAAAGCAACTCCTGCTCCACCAGTTGGGCCAGCCTTAGGACAACATGGAGTCAATATTGCCGGTTTTTGTAAAGAGTATAATGCAAAAACAACTGACAAAATGGGTCTTATTATCCCAGTTAAGATTACAATTTACGAAGATCGCTCGTACTCTTTCATTTTAAAATCGCCCCCAGCCTCTGTATTGTTAGCTAAATTTGCGAATGTTAAAAAAGGAGCCTCTCAACCAAACCGTGAAACTGTAGGAACAGTAACATTGGAACAAGTTAAAGAGATCGCAATGACAAAAATGACAGACTTAAATACAGATGACATAGAGAAAGCAGTTCTAATTATTAAAGGAACGGCGAAAAGTATGGGAATTACTGTAGAAAATACTTAAGACTTAATAATTATTATGAAAAAACTTTCAAAACGCACAGCCCTTTTAAAAAATCGTATTTCAGAAGAAAGTTATTCTTTTGAAAATGGTATTTCATTATTAAAAGAAGTAGGTACGGCTAAGTTTGTTGAATCTGTGGAAGCTCATATTGCATTAAATATTGATCCAAAATATGCAAATCAGCAATTGCGAACAAGCTTGGTTTTACCAAATGGAACTGGTAAATCATTACGAATTGCCGTATTCACAGAACCAGCCTTTGTAGATGAAGCCTTAAAAGCCGGGGCTACAATAGTAGGTTCTGATGACTTATTAGAAGAAATGAGTCAAGGAAATCTAGACTTTGATATTTTAATTACGACTCCACAATTGATGCCTAAACTGGCAAAATTAGGACGTGTCTTAGGGCCAAAAGGATTAATGCCTTCTCCTAAATCGGGTACAGTTACACAAAATTTAACTGCTTCCATTAATGAATTTAAGAAAGGAAAGATGGAATATCGAGCAGATAAAACAGGAATTGTTCATTTAAACTTTGGAAAAGTTAATTTTTCAGAAGAACAATTAAAAGAAAACTTATTGGCTGTTTATCAATCTATTGAAAAAAATAAACCAAGTGGCGTAAAAGGAAAATACTTTAAATCGTTCTCCATTTGTAGCAGCATGAGTCCAGGGATTAAGTTAGAATTGAATACCTTCAAAACCGCTTAATTGACTCAAATTGAAATTATTTCAATTTTTTGATAACATAGACCTAACAATCCAATTTTTAATTTATTAACTTATTAATATACTTGTATAATTATTTTCGGAATTATGAACGAAAAACTAACTACAATCATCGACCAATTAAAAACCTTAACACTTCTTGAAGCAGCAGAATTAGTAAAAGAAATTGAAACAACATTTGGTGTTGATACTTCAGTTTCAAGTGCACCTATGGTAGTAGCAGTAGCTGCAGCTCCTGAAGAAGCAGCAGAAGAGAAAGATGCTTTTGATATTACTTTAACGGAAGTTCCATCAGATAAGAAAATTGCAATCTTAAAGATTGTACGTAATTTAACTGGTCTAGGTTTAAAAGAGTCAAAAGAAATTGTTGACAATGTACCAAAAGTATTAAAAGAAGGGGCAACAAAAGCCGAAGTTGAAGACATGAAAAAAGAATTGGAAGGAGCTGGAGCAAAAGTTTCAGTTAAATAATTCGATTAAAAAACAGTGAAATAATTAGGTATTTTGAAAATACTTAATTATTTCATATTTTATCTGAATAAAAAGTTTATGAGTATAATTCACCCATTTTTTTTTGCTTCTCTAAAGCATCAAAGTCAGGTTGAATTTTCACATATGTCAACATTCTACTTTCAATATTACGTAATACTTCATACATAATATCAAAGATATCTTCCACTAATACAATTTGTCCTAGTTTATCTGTTGGAACAACTGTACGAGTTGTTTCAGAAGCATTTTTGAACATATCTTCTAAATAAAGAAGCATAGCAACAACATCTACAGAATCTGCTTCATAATCAATAACTAGATTTGCTTCAAGCGTAACTTCGTCTTTCTCAATTTCGTCAAGTTGTTTTGTAACAACTTCCACAATTACGCTAAATAACTCATCAAATGTTAACGATTTCAATTCCCATTCTGTTTTCCATTCTTTTAAAAAAACCATAATTTTTTATGCTCTACTAGATTAGCTTCATTTAATTCACTCTTATTTTTATAAGTACTAAACCAACATTAAAAATTCTATATTGCAATAATTAAGTTAAAGCTTAATGACTCAAAAAGAACTTTTCATTCCTTTTTTTATCTTTTGTAGAAGGGGTTTTGACAATCTTTCGTTTTTTAAATAGAATGTAGTCATATGATACTTTAATACGGGATGTAACGCAGCTTGGTAGCGTGTCTGCTTTGGGAGCAGAAAGTCGCAGGTTCGAATCCTGCCATCCCGATTTGGAAGAATACAAATCTCGCCAAGGGAAGACATGTTTTTACTGCAGGATATCGCTCTCAGTTTTATCCTGTTGTTCTCTTTTTAGCTACAAAACCTGCACAACAGGTCCAAATTGAAATACCCCCAAGGGAATTCGAATCCCTGTTACCTCCGTGAAAGGGAAGTGTCCTAGGCCACTAGACGATGGGGGCTTTAGTTATGTAGTAACTATATTATAACGTGTTATGACCATTTGTCAAGATCTATAGTTAATAAAACAATAAAAATAAAAAAAATAATTTAGGGATGAGTTTCTGAAGGAAAAAATCTTTGTATTGATAGAAGGATAAAAAGAATTATATAATATTCGTATTGATTATTTTTCTTTTAGTTTTAACGTCTATTATTTTGTAATATAAAGATAAGAAATAAAAAGATATTTAGCTGTTTAACAAAATATATTAAAATATTTAACTATGTGTACAGAGTTAGTTTTAGCAACTCTTTATTTTTTGACAATATTTGTTGTGAACTTATTTCTTTATAAACTTGTAAGAGTTTATCTTAAAAATATATTTTCATTAGTCCAATTGACAAATATTTTTAAAAAGTTCGATAGAAAATTTATTAAACCTATCGCGATTTTTTATTTTTACTCAAAAAATGAATTCCAGAACCCAAACTTATTTCGAACACTCGAAAGGTTTTCTGAATCAGAAGATCTTTTAGTTATTGGAAAAACATATAATTATGTTGCCGATAATTTGGATAGAAAAAGCAACAAACAAACAGCTTTATTATATTACTTAAGGCTCCTAGAAAATCAGTATCTTTCAAAAAAGAAGAACGAATAAATCAATTTTAAATTGAAAAATTGGGCTGCCTGGGACTCGAACCCAGAACTTACCGGTTAAAAGCCGAGTACTCTACCATTGAGTTAGCAGCCCTTCATAGTGTATTATTATTATACAATAATAATCAGAGAGAACCAATTGGAAGCGAATGTCTCAAGAGTGTATTAAATGATGAAAAACTATACCAACTATATTTATGAATATCAACGTCATTAGTCAATTACTTACTGTTTTTGTAATCGTTGCAATAGGTCCTGCCGTAATTGCGTATTTAGCGTACAAGAAGGCTCTATAATAGTAAGGTAAAAAATAGAAGGTTCTTTCGTTGGTGTTTTTATAATATCGTGTAAGAATCAGATTTTACGAAAAGAATACTTTTTAAGAATTAAGAAAGGAATAAATTGTTAAATTTCAATTAAAAAAACAAGATGGCTTTACCTTGGTATCGTGTTCATACAGTTGTACTGAATGACCCAGGAAGATTAATCGCAGTGCATTTAATGCATACAGCTCTAGTTTCGGGATGGGCAGGTTCAATGGCTTTATATGAATTAGCTGTTTTTGACCCATCTGACCCAGTTTTAAACCCAATGTGGCGTCAAGGAATGTTTGTTATGCCTTTTATGGCACGTCTCGGAATTACAGAATCCTGGGGTGGATGGACGATTTCTGGAGAAAGTTCAAATACACCAGGTATTTGGAGTTTTGAAGGTGTTGCTTTAACACATATTATTCTTTCAGGAATGTTATTTCTAGCAGCTATTTGGCACTGGGTATACTGGGATTTAGATCTATTCCAAGACCCTCGTACAGGTGAACCCGCTTTAGATCTACCAAAAATCTTTGGAATTCACTTATTATTATCTGGATTCCTTTGTTTCGGTTTCGGAGCATTCCACGTAACGGGTTTATTTGGGCCAGGAATTTGGGTTTCCGATGCATTCGGATTAACAGGTCGTGTTCAACCAGTTGCACCAGCATGGGGACCAGATGGATTTAATCCATTCAATCCAGGAGGTGTTGCATCTCATCATATCGCCGCTGGTACATTAGGAATTATTGCTGGAATTTTCCATTTAACGGTTAGACCACCACAACGCTTATATCGTGCTTTAAGAATGGGTAATATCGAAACGGTTCTTTCAAGTAGTATTTCAGCTGTTTTCTTTGCTGCCTTTGTTACATCTGGAACGATGTGGTATGGATCAGCTACAACACCGATTGAATTATTTGGACCAACACGTTATCAATGGGATAGTGGTTACTTCCAACAAGAAATTGAACGTAAAGTAGAAACTGCTATTGCTCAAGGCGTATCTGAAACTGACGCATGGTCTCAAATTCCAGACAAGTTAGCATTCTACGACTATATTGGAAACAATCCAGCGAAAGGTGGCTTATTCCGTTCAGGACCAATGAATAAAGGAGATGGAATTGCTGAAGCATGGTTAGGTCACCCAATTTTCCGTGACCGCGAAGGACGTGAATTAACAGTTCGTCGTATGCCGGCTTTCTTTGAAACATTCCCGGTTATTTTAGTTGATAAAGATGGTATTATTCGTGCGGATATTCCATTTAGACGTGCAGAGTCAAAATACAGTATTGAACAAGTAGGAGTAACAGTTGGCTTCTATGGAGGAAAATTAAATGGTCAAACATTTAAAGATGCTCCAACGGTTAAGAAATTTGCAAGAAAAGCTCAGCTAGGAGAGGTTTTCGAATTTGATCGTACAAGTTTAGAGTCTGACGGTGTATTTAGAAGTAGTCCAAGAGGTTGGTATACTTTTGGTCATGCAAATTTTGCCTTATTATTCTTCTTTGGTCATTTATGGCATGGTGCACGAACAATCTTCCGAGATGTATTTACTGGAATTGGACCAGAAGTTACAGAACAAGTAGAATTTGGTGCATTTAGAAAAATTGGTGATAGAACAACTCCTCGTAAAGGAAGCGTTTAATCAAACGAGAACTCTTAGTTATACTATTTTGAATAACTAAGAGTCTAATATTTATTTAAATTTAAAAACTTCATTTTATGGAAGCATTAGTTTACACTTTCTTACTAATCGGAACTTTAATGATTTTGTTTTTCGCAGCTTTTTTCCGCGAGACACCGAAAATTATTAGAAACTAGAATTGAAAAAGGTCTCTTATATTAAGCGACCATTTTTTCAATTAATCATCATCTTCTTCAAAGGGATCAATAAGTTTATCTGAACCTGGTCCAAATGAACTATATATTGTTAATAAAGTAACTCCAATTGCCAATGAAGCAATTCCAAAGGCTACTAATGCAGTATCTAGATTCATAAATTATTTTATTTTGAATATGTAAAAATTTATTTTTATTATTCTAAGTTTTTAGCACGTTCAACTAATTTTAACTTCACATTATTCAAATATGGCATTAAAAACTCGTTTAGGTGAAATCCTTAAGCCTTTAAATATCGAATATGGGAAAGTTGCACCTAATTGGGGAACAACTCCTATTATGGGACTTTTTATGGCGCTATTTCTAGTTTTTCTATTAATCATTCTTCAAATTTATAACTCATCTCTAATTTTAGAAAATGTAGATGTAAACTGGGGTGACATAGAAGGTTAAATCATTTGATTTTTAATGATTGCCAACATACAAATTTATAAAGAAAAGAATTTACTCTTTTCTTTATACTTTTTTGTCTTGTTTTTTTTAAGAAACAGCAACCAATTCTGTTAATGAAAAATTATTAGTATTCGTTCCACTGTAGTTTACTGAATCAAATCTAACAACAACAGGATAGCGAATAGCCTCGGATTTTTCGACACTAATTACTGTCCCAATTTTGTTAAACCAATAAGATTCTTTTCTAAGAATACGCACTTCTGCTCCTTTTTCTACCATAAGTATTATCAATATATTTTATAATTTATTTCTTAACGTAATAATATAAACACTCTTGTTATATTTTCCTTAAGCTGATAAAAATTTAAATTAATATTATTAAGTATTAGTTAATTAAAATTAATATAATTAGAGTATTTTATATCTTAATTCTTTAAAAGACTTAGATTAATCATTAGTATATAACTAATAAGAAAAAATCTACGTGGAGAAAGATTAGTTGAGACTTACTGTGTCCTGATCTCTATTTGATACTCACTTCAATTCATTACAAATTATTATGCACAATTTTATATTTTTTCTGTCAGAAAATGGCAGTTTTTTACCCTATAATGGAAATAATTCCACAATCTTAATTCTTGGAATTGGTTTTTTCATTTTTATCTTAGCGGATCAAATTATTGCATTGGTTGAAAAAACTTGGAATACTTTATCCCAACGTATTTATGACCCGAGTATTGATTCTTACGATCCTTTTGGAGAATTCACAGCTTTAGACCAAAATGTTATTCAAGTAGTAACGGACACTCAAACTAAATTTGAAGATGTAGCGGGAAATGAAGAAGCTAAAGGGGAACTAAAAGAAGTAGTAAAATTTTTAAAAGATCCAGAAACTTTCTCTAAACTAGGTGCTGGTGTACCGAAAGGGGTTTTATTAGGAGGACCACCGGGAACAGGAAAAACTCTTTTGGCCAAAGCAATTGCCGGGGAAGCTGGTACTCCCTTTCTGAAAGTTTCAGGTTCGCAATTTGTTGAGCTACTAGTCGGAGTAGGAGCTGCTCGTGTTCGTGAACTTTTTGAGAAAGCACGATCGTTAAAACCGTCTATTATCTTTATTGATGAAATTGATTCCATTGCTCGTGCAAGATCGGGAAATAATAATATGGGTGGAGGAAATGACGAAAGAGAACAAACATTAAATCAAATCTTAACAGAAATGGACGGTTTTGAATCAGATAGCGGAATTGTTGTTATTGCTGCATCTAACCGTATTGATATTCTTGACCCAGCCATTAAACGTGCTGGTCGATTTGATCGTCAAATTACTATTAATAATCCTAATTTAAAAGAACGTCAATCAATCTTAAGAGTACATGCTCGTGGAAAAAAATTAGATGAATTAGTTTCGATTCCACAAATTGCACAACGAACTATTGGTTTTTCAGGAGCGGATTTAGCAAATTTATTAAATGAAGCAGCCATCTTAGCGACACGTCGTAAAAAGACTACTATTACAATGCAAGAAATTAATATCAGTATTGATCGTGTTGTTATTGGACTTGAAGGAAAACAAGTAAGTCGTGTAAAAGCAAGACAATTAACTGGTTTTCATGAGATGGGACATGCATTTATTGGAAGTCTAATTAATGAAAACGACGGAATTGAAAAACTAACACTTATTCCACGTGGAAATACACAAGGAACTACATGGACAATTCCATCTCCAAGTCAGTATAATTCGCGAAATCTTTTCATTAATCAAATTTTAATTGCAATTGCTGGAAGAGCAGCGGAAGAAATTGTTGGTGGAGTCAGTGAGTGTACAGTAGGAGCACAACAAGATATTGCTCAAATGACTCGTAACGTAAGAACAATGATTTTACGTTATGCTATGGCTAGACTTCAAGAATTAAAGCAGCAAGCGCAACAAAGGAATTTATCGTTTTTAGGAAGTGATGTTAAACAAGAGTTAAATAATATTATTGATAACTTCACGACAAATTTTATGGATATCACATACAATGAAGTGTTATCATTTTTAGAGACTGTTAGACCAGGTGGAGAACGATTAGTTGATGAATTAATGATTTCTGAAGAATTAAGTGGAAAAGAGTTACGTGCTTTGGCTCGTGAATATTTATCTAATTTAACAGCGTTAGAAATTCTGTATAATAGTCGTCAATCTTCATTATTTGATCTAATGGCACCAAATTTAAAAAAATCTATTTTAGAAGTAGAAAGAGAAGCAAATCAATTAGTTTTGGGACTAACTAAAATTTAATCTATAAATAATTGGAAGAATTTTTATTCTTCCAATTGTTTCTTGTTTAAAATCCAGGAAAAGTTAAAGCATCTGGATAAATAAAATTCATTGCTAAAATAAAAGTTGTTGTGATAGATAACCAAGCTGTCATGAGAACTGGAGCTGTTGACAGATATTTTAAAAAATCGTTCATAGAAAATAATAATTAATTAAGTAATACTATATTTATTCTTTTTAAAGATCAAAAAAGTTAGCGTGGAGATACAGTGATATCATCATCTGAAGCCAATAAGTCACCTGTTGTAAATTCTTTCCAAGCGTCTAACGGCCATAAGAATCCAGAGTTCATAATTGATAATGCAACTGGCACATTAATGATGATTTCATTTTCAAATGCGTTTTTTGTTGTGCTAGCATATCGAACATATTTTCTACCAACCCAACCAATCCATCCTGTAATGTAAAGGAATATTAAACCGGGAATAATAAATTCATTTGCATGATCCCATTGTCCAGTAGCAATAATGCGAGGGAGTCCTTCCTTTCCACATAAAAGACTTGAATTTTCGTATCTTGCAAAACGTGTCTTCGTTGCTTCTACTTCTTTGATAAGAAACTCAGCTTCTTTACTTCCAGGCGTATATAATTTTAACCTATTTTCTAATTTTTTAACTGACGCGGTCAATCTCTTTTTGAAGGCAGGTGATTCTTTACATGGCTTTAATGAAGCAAAATCTGCGTTGGCAGGTTTAATTTCAAAATTCAAAAATGATCCTGAAAAGATCGCAAAAAAAAGAATTCTGGAAAAGATAGATTTGTTATTTAATTTCATTTCTAAATGATCATTTAAAATAGTTGGACTAATAGAATGTTTTGAAAGCTATTATAGAAGCATTTAATCTTGTATCTAAAACTAACGAAATACTTTTCCGCTACTTGTCAAAATTGGAATCTTTTTAAAATCGGGATTGACGGGACTCGAACCCGCAACTTCCGCCGTGACAGGGCGGTGCTCTAACCAATTGAACTACAAACCCATATCGAATATTCAGGAGAGAGAGGGATTCGAACCCTCGGTATAAATTATTTATACAATAGATTAGCAATCTAACGCGATCGACCACTCTGCCATCTCTCCTAGATGTATTCGTTTTTCAGAAAAGATGGCTCCGGTTGGATTTGAACCTACGACCTAGGGCTTATGAGTCCCCCACTCTAACCAACTGAGCTACAGAGCCAACTTTTCTACTACATTAGTATATTTAATTTTATCAACTTATGTAAAGAGGTACTTTTCAAGATGATAAAGGTAAAATCCTTGCATCTTGAGCTAAATTTTCGGGAAAAGCTTGATCATATAAGCAACTTGGCTCAGTCGTTAACATTTTAAAAGAGCTTTTAAAGGGTGAGGGCGTAGAACCTTACCTTTTAAAATCGAGCGAATACTTAGTAAGATAAGAACAACTCATTTTGCTACACTCTTTATTTGTTCCTGATTTTTTATAACTTTTTGCTATTTTAATAAACTTGAGAAGATAATAGCGAAAGAGATACCTTGGAAAGGTATCTCTTTGCGTAAGTTTCAGGTTTATAAGATAGCCAAAAATAAAAATCTTTAAAATAATCCTAGAGTAATTGCTTTATCGATTGGCATAGCTGCTCCAAATCCTAACCAAATAGCTGAAAACGTTCCAATTGCAAAAACTGTCATTGCTACTGGACGTCTAAATGGATTTTGGAACTTGTTAACATTTTCAATAAATGGAACTGTTAATAGTCCCGCTGGTACTGCTGCCATAGATAAAACACCCAATAATTTATTTGGAAGAACACGTAATAAATTAAATGTTGGGAAAAAATACCATTCTGGTAAAATTTCTAATGGTGTTGCAAATGGATTTGCTTTTTCCCCAAAAGATGAAGGTTCTAAAACCGCTAGTCCAATTGCACAGGCAAATGTCCCAAAAATACAAACAGGGAAAATATATAAAAGATCGTTTGGCCAAGCTGGTTCTCCATAATAGTTATGTCCCATTCCTTTGGCTAATTTCGCACGTAATTTTGGATCGGATAAATCTGGTTTTTTAATAACTGACATAAGTAATAATTTGTGTTAATTGAATTGATTTAATTTCAGAAATTAGAATATTGAAATGAAAAAGAGTTATAATGGTCCCGAAATTCCTTGTTTTCTGATCATTAAGAAATGAGCTAACATTAAAACTGCGGTAATTAAAGGTAAAACGAAGGTATGTAAACTATAGAAACGAGTTAATGTTCCTTGTCCTACACTTGTTCCACCTCTTAATAATTCGACTAATTGGCTTCCAACAACTGGAATTGCATCAGGTACTCCTGTTACAATTTTACAAGCCCAATAACCAACTTGGTCCCAAGGTAATGAATACCCAGTAACCCCGAAAGAAACTGTTACAGATGCTAAAATTACACCTGTTACCCAAGTTAATTCACGGGGTTTCTTAAAACCTCCTGTTAAATACACTCGGAATACATGTAAAATCATCATTAAAACCATCATACTTGCTGACCATCTATGAATTGACCTAATTAACCACCCAAAGTTTACTTGAGTCATTAAAAATTCAATAGAAGCAAAAGCGTCTGCTACTGAAGGTCTGTAATAAAATGTCATGGCAAAACCAGTTGCTACTTGTACTAAAAATAATGTAAATACGATTCCACCAAAACAATAAAAAATATTTACGTGAGGAGGAACATATTTGCTTGAAATATCATCTGCAATCGATTGGATTTCAAGACGTTCTTCAAACCAATTGTATACTTTTCCCATTTTAAAAATTTAAATCACTAATTTTTCACACTTAGGCACATACTTAGAAAAATTAAAATTGTTTTAAAAAACCAAGATTTTTTTTGGCAAAAATTTACACGTTACTTGGATTACGTGAACTATCACTAGAAAGTAAACCGAATACAGCGATTGTAATAAAGAAACATGCTGTTGCGTAAACAAATAACTTTAATGTTAACATAAAATTTCTCGTTAAGATTGATTAAATAAATTGTTTTTGAATTTTATTTTAACCTTTTTGGAAGAAATTGTAAGAAGTTTAGGTAATCCTTCTATCAAACTATTATAGAAGCTTTTTTTCTTGGAAGTCTAAAAGCAGTTCTTAAATGTTTTCAACTAGACGTCGAATAATTTCTCTTTGTCGAATTAAAATCCAACAAAATGAAAAGGTTATAAAAATAAGTAAAACTTGGCTAAATAATAAGATTGGATCTAATCTCCAACCATGAATTACGATGATTGAACTATAAACAATTCCTAACGTAGTAATAAAAATATCCCAATCAGTGGCTAAATTTGGATTAATAAAACGCAATGAATATAGCAAAATCATTACAACAGCAAAAATACCTCCAAGAAGGAGGGCCGGTTCAACAATTACATTAATCATAACTAGTCCTCAGCGCGGTCAAGAGGATCTATACGACTTACTAAAATTAAAGCAATTGTAATTGGAATAACTACAATAGTTGTTCCCCAAAATATACTTCCTAAAAAGTTTCCTAAAGATGATGTCATATTTTTTAGTCTTTTAAAATAAAAATGTGAATAGTTGGCTTTGGAATGTTTCTTAAATTAAATGAATTATTTAAAAAAAAGAAAAGCTATTAATTAGGAAAAGATTGGCAATCGGAAGAGAAGTCATTGTCTGGTGTTAAAAATAACATACAATGGCATTCTTTTCTTTCTCGCATAGGAACGCATGGGCAATTCCAATAAGCTAAACTAATTTCATCCTCTTTATTATCGTAGTAACGACAAGGACATAAAGGAGCTCCAAGAAGCTCTTTGTTATTTGCTAACCCTTGAATTACCAAGTTGGTAACTTCTAAATCACTACAGAAAAATGTATTTGTTGATTTTGCGTAATTTTCTGCAAAAAGTTTCATAGAATCGATCACTTTAGAATTCATAGTCATAAGGTTAAAGAAACTGTTCTTAATTTTTTTATTGAATCTTCAAAAATTGATTAAACTAGACAAAGACGACTATTTAGGAATATCTATTTAAAGTGGTAAATTAGACTATAATAGATACATCATTAATAAAAAGTAATAAAAAGAGGCCTCTTATGATTGCTCCTTACTTCCCATCTATACTTGTCCCAATTATTGGAATTTTTCTACCTGGGGTAGCTATGGCTATCTTATTTGTTTATATTGAAAAAGAAAGTGTTGAGTAAATTTTTTCACTCACCACTTTTTTTTTAAAGTGAAGACCCTAGTCCTGCATAAGATCCATAAAGAAATACGCCTAAGATTGTAAAAACCCCAAGTCCACCTACTGTCGCGATCGCCCAAAGTGGGACACGTCTATTAGTATCTGCCATAAAAAATCTGATCAAATGTAAAATTTAATACTTAGTTAAAGAAATAACTCGAAAATAATACTGCTAAAACGAAGACTAATAATAATCCCCAATAAAGTGAAGTTCTATTTAATTCAACTGCTTGTATATTTGGATTTGGACCTGTCATGTTAATACTCCTCCGCTATTTTTTATCTTTGAATAAATTGCATTGATGTAATAGCTCCTAAGAAAAAAATCGTAGGTACTGCTAATGCATGAATCGTTAACCAGCGAAACGTAAAAATTGGATAAGCAACAGATCTATTAAAATTTCTATTCATATAAAATATTTTTTTGTCGTTAATTGTCGATGGAAAATTACGTTTCCAAATCGAATATGTTATTTTAAATCTTCTAATTCTTGGCTAGCATTAAATCGCTCATTTGCTAATGGAACCTGCTGACGATCTTGTGTAAAGTACTCATCTGGACGCGGAGTTCCAAAAACATCATATGCTAAACCTGTACTAATAAATAACCAACCAGATAAGAAAAGAGTTGGAATAGTAATACTATGAATAATCCAATAACGAATACTTGTTAATATATCTGTAAAGGGACGTTCCCCTGTAGATCCACCAGACATGTTTTTACTAATATGATGTAGTAAAAATTCTTCTTTTGTCACTCCTTTTTTTTAATTCTGGAAAAAATATAAATAGCATAGATTCAGTCACTACAGGTTTAGACGGTACATATTTCTATACTGACTGCGTTCTTGAGGTGATTATTTCCACTTTTATTCTTTTCTTAATTAATCACTATTATATGTAGGAGATTTCATATTGGATAGTAGTTATTAAAAGAAATAAATTTGTTACCAGCGGGCAGACAGAATCGAACTGTCATAATCAGCTTGGAAGGCTGAAGTTTTACCACTAAACTATGCCCGCTATTATTCTTCTGACAACTTATACAATACTAAAAAAAACGTAGCTATGCAAGCACAAAAATTTAGAGTACTAAATAATTAAACTTTCTAAGGGTACATTTAAGAAATTCGATAGGTCAATAGCTCTTTTTTCTGTGTCATTTGGATTTAATAGAAATTGTGCTGGAAAAAGAGGAATTTCTCTTCTATCTTTTAGAACAAGTAAAATATTGCAACGTGGATTTAGACCCTGTTTAATTAAAAATTTTAATTTTTTAATATTATTAAAGTCATACGATAAAAATACTAATCGATTTTTACCTGGAAATCCAATTCGTACAATGCGAACTAATTGTTCGTCTTTGGAAAATTCATTGTACCCACTCCCAATATTCCAAATAATTGTTAAAAGCAGATAAAAAGCTAGACCTAGTGCTCCAGTACCATAGAATAAAAGAGCAATTCCTTGTGGAATAAATTTAATTTCACTTGTATCTGTAATTTGTAAAAGATTGACATTGAAATAACTCGAAAGACCAGCCAAAAAGAAACCTAATCCAGCAATAAATAAAATAAGCATACCCAGACTGCTCCGGAAGTTACGAGCCCCAACAATTTCATTCTTGATTACACTTTCACTCATAAGGGTCATTTAAAAACTATTAATCTTTTTTACTTTATGTTAAAAACAATTAAATTAATTTAATTGTTTTTAATCCTACATATAATCCTGCAACAATACCAAACATAAGTCCAGATAAAATCAAATAATTTAGAAGAAGCGTCATTTTTCAAATTTTTTATTTATCAAATTTTTTCAAGCCACATTTTTCACTCTGTAGATAATTATATTATAAAAAATCAAATTGAGGAATTTTTAATTGTTTGGATTTATTAAATTCTATTATAATAGTATTTCAAATATAATATTCAATGGAATACCTTTAATAATAGAAATATAGAATATGATACTTAACAAGTCTGAGAAAGTTCATTTTTTAAGTCAAGAGGAAGCTTCTGGAGGAGGAAGTTCAACAAGTTCAGCTCCAATGGAGAAAAAATCTTTTGATGTTGTCTCTGCATTTGAAGGAGACCCCTTTGTTGGTCACCTTTCAACCCCAATTACAACATCAAATATCACGAAGGCTTATTTAAGTTTACTACCGATTTACAAAACTGGTTTATCGCCTTTATTAAGAGGAATTAATATTGGATTTGTTCATGGTTATTTCTTATTAGGCCCATTTATCAAACTGGGACCATTACGTGATAGTCAGGTCGCAAATTTTGTGGGATTTATTTCAACCATAAGTTTAATTATTATTCTAACAACATGTTTGTTAATTTATGGATTAGTAACCTTTTCAGAATCAAAAGAAAAAGAGGGAAAATCACCTTTAGTTAACGTATTAAGTTCAAAAGGTTGGAATCAATTTACATCTGGATTTATTGTTGGGGGATTTGGGGGTACAAGCATTGCTTACATTCTTTTAAAATTTATTAGTTTTGATATTACTCCATTTTAGTCTACCAAGGAAAGTTAAATTGATTTTTTGCGAAAAATTTGTTAATCAACTATACCAGTTTATTTAAGTTAAAAATAATAGAAATTACATGGCAACATATAAAGTTACACTGAAAAGTGAAGAGCATAATCTAGATGTTACAATTGACTGTCCTGATGATAAATTCATTTTAGAAGCTGCAGAAGATGCAAATGTTGAATTACCTTATTCATGTCGTGCTGGTTCATGTTCAACTTGTTTAGGAAAAGTAACGAGTGGTTCAATTGATCAACCAGACCAAACTTTCTTAGACGAAGATCAAATAGCTAATGGATTTGCGTTAACATGTGTCGCATATCCAGCTTCTGATTGTACAATTTTATGTCATGAAGAAGAGAATTTATACTAATAATAAAAAAAATTAAGTTCATTTATTAAAATGAACTTAATTTTATATTTGATATTTTTAAATCTCGTTTTAGACAGATTCTAAAACTTTTAAAGAACAAGCAACACCTGAAGGTAATTAAGTCTTTAATAATAAATTTAAAACAGCTGGGGAGTCCGTTTGTAAATCAATAAAACGTTTAGAAATTCTAACCTCAAAATGTTCTCGAGAATCTTTATCAACATGCGGTGAACGAAGCACACAAAAACGCTTAATTCGCATTGGAAGAGCAATTGTTCCAGTTACTTTACAATCTGTATTTAGTAAAGTAGTTCTAAGTTGTTGAGCTGCCGTTTCGATCAATTCGGTACTAAAAGATCTTAAAAGAATACGAAATTTCATAAAAATATTTTATTCAGTAATTTTTGTTACTAAGCCTGAACCAACAGTTCTTCCTCCTTCACGAATTGCGAGTCTCATTCCATTTTCAACTGCAATTGGAGCAATTAATTCAATTGACATACTAACATTGTCTCCTGGCATTACCATTTCAATTTCTTCGTTTTCAGAAGAAAAACTCGAAATTTGACCCGTTACATCGGTTGTTCGAACATAAAACTGTGGTCGGTATCCCTTAAAGATTGCTGTATGACGTCCACCTTCTTCTTTTTTTAAGATGTAAACTTCGGCATCAAATTTAGTGTGAGGATTGATTGAACCTGGTTTTGATAGAACCATTCCACGCATAACATCTGTTTTTTGAATTCCACGTAAAAGGATTCCAATATTATCACCAGCCATTCCTTTGTCTAAAGTTTTTTGGAACATTTCTAATCCTGTTACTGTTGTTGTTTTAGTGTTAGCTAATCCAACTAATTCAACGCTTTCTCCGATATTAACTTCTCCACGTTCAATTCTTCCCGTTGAAACTGTTCCACGACCAGTAATTGAGAAAACGTCTTCAATTGCCATTAAGAATGGTTTATCAGCTTCACGTGGTGGAGTTGGAATATAAGTGTCAACCTTAGACATTAATTCAAAAATTTTGTCTACCCACTCATCTTCCCCTGGCTTAATAGTAGGTGTTGCTTGAACTTTCTCAAGTGCTAATAAAGCTGATCCCGAAATGAAAGGAATCTCGTCTCCTGGGTAGTCATAAGTATCAAGTAATTCACGTAATTCAAGCTCAACTAATTCTACTAATTCAGGATCGTCTACTTGATCTTCTTTATTTAAAAATACAACTAACTTCTGTACACCAACTTGACGTGCTAATAAGATGTGTTCACGCGTTTGTGGCATTGCTCCATCTGCGGCCGAAACAACTAAAATGGCACCATCCATTTGAGCCGCTCCTGTAATCATATTTTTAACATAATCCGCGTGTCCTGGACAATCTACGTGCGCGTAATGACGAACGGCCGTTTCATATTCTACATGAGCTGTATTAATCGTAATCCCGCGCGCACGTTCTTCTGGTGCTGCATCAATATCCGCGTAGGCTTTTAAAGTAGCTCCACCTATTGTAGATAAAACAGCTGTAATTGCAGCTGTTAATGTTGTTTTTCCATGGTCAACATGCCCGATTGTTCCAATATTAATATGGGGTTTATTACGATCAAATTTTTCTCTTGCCATTTTTTATTTCACTTAATTCTTTTTGTTTTAATAGATTTTTATTTACTGTATTTAACGAAATTGAGCAAATGCTTTATTTGCTTCTGCCATTTTATGTGTCTCTTCTTTCTTCTTAATGGAATTTCCTAAACCTTTTGCTGCTTCCAGCAATTCATTGGCTAAATTCAATGACATTCCTTTTCCTGCTCTGCGTTGTGAGTAGTCTACTAACCACCCAACAGCAATATTGGTCGCACGGTATTTATTGAGTAAGGTCGGAACTTGATAAGTAGCCCCCCCAACTCGTTTCGCTTTTAATTGCACACGAGGACTAATATTTCGGATTGCTTTTTCTAAAATTAAAATTGGGTTTTGATTTGTCCGAAATTCAATTAATTCAAATGCTTTATAAACAATTCGTCGAGCTAGTCGCTTTTTCCCACTTTTTAAAATGCGATTAATCAAAAGACTTACTAATAAGTTATCATATTTGAAGTCTCTTTCTGGAAAACGTTTTTTTGTTGAAATTCTACGTGACATATGATTGGTACTGTTTCTTAATAAATATTATTTTGCTCCAGCAACTGGTTTTTTCGTTCCATACTTTGAACGACTTTGCTTACGGTCTTTTACACCAGTGGAATCCAATGCTCCACGAATCACTTTATAACGTACACCTGGAAGATCTTTTACACGTCCCCCTCTTACTAAAACAATTGAGTGTTCTTGTAAAGTATGTCCTTCTCCTGGAATATATGCCGTAACCTCAAACCCTGTTGTTAATTTAACTCTTGCAACCTTTCGAATCGCTGAATTCGGTTTTTTAGGTGTTGTAGTATAAACACGTGTACAAATACCTCTTCTTTGAGGACACGCTTTTAACGCCGGAGATTTGGTAACATTGATAATCTTTTTTCGATTTAATCGAATAAGTTGTTGAATTGTTGGCATACTTTTTCTTTTTTATTATTTTTCTGTTTCCGTTTCTTTTAAATTATATTTTTTTTGGAATTTTTGTACTCTTCCTTCTGTATCAATAATTTTTTGAGAACCTGTGTAAAATGGGTGGTTTCCTGCCCAAATATCAACATTTAATTTTTCTAAGGTACTTCCGACTTCTAGGACTAGTTCTCCATCGCAAAAAACTTGCGTTTTATGCCATTTGGGATGTAAATCTTTCTTTGCCATACTTTGATTTGTTTTATAAAAAGGCTTAACGTTTTGAATATTGAGAAGCCTTACGGGCTTTCTTTAGACCATATTTGCGTCTTTCTTTAATACGTGCATCACGTCTTAAAAGAAAATTCTTGCTTAAGACAGAACGAGAATTTTGATCAATTAAACAAATTGCTTTTGAAATTGCTAATTGAATTGCTTCTAATTGCGCGTTTACTCCACCTCCATGGATTTTTACAGCAATATCATATTGAGTTGCTACATTCGCCACTAAGAAGGGTTTCTTAATCATCTCGCGTTCAATTCCCGCTCCTGAAAAGAAAATATTAAAGGGTTTTTCATTTACGGTAATTGCTCCACTTCCTTCTCTTAAAAAAACTTTTGCAACCGCGCATTTTCTCTTTCCAATGCCGGCATAAAAATTTTCGGAATTATTCATGATATTTAAAGTATAAGTTAATAGATAATGATAACTAGATGAATTATAATTCTACTCGAATCCAGTTTGTTGATTTACTCAACTCCTCTTTCGAGATAGAAGAATCTAGACAGTTAATAACTTCTTGAGATCCATCTTTTGTCTTTTTATATTTGATTTGACTATCTACATAAACATAAAGTCTACGATAGTAATTACGACCTAATACGCCTTTTGGTAACATTCCCCAAATAGCTTTTTCTAAAATACGAGAAGGAATTCTATTTTGTAAATCTTCAAAAGTTTCAATTTTTAGACTTCCGGGACGTTGCGAGTGTCGGTAATATACCTTTTCTTTTGATTTATTACCACTAACTTGAATTTTATCCGCATTTAAAATTACGACAAAATGTCCTTGATCCACGCCCGGCGTATATAGTGATGTTTCTTTTCCTCGTAAAAGTTTACTTGCTTCAGTTGCCAAACGTCCCAAAGTTTGGCCAGTCGCATCGATAACAAACCACTTTGGAACATGACATTCTTGTTTTGGAAAAAGTGTTTTCATAAAGTTTTTTTAATTATTTTGTGATTGGTCTTTTACATTTTCGGCCTGATAAAAATTTTTTGCCAAACTCGAAGAAACAGTTAAAAAATTGGGTGTCACAAACAAGGGATAAAATAAATTCATCAGAATTTTAACTGCTTCTTGAAGACTACGTTTGGCAGTTAAACTTCCATTTGTTGTAATTTCAAAAGTGAGAGACTCTTTAATGTTTCCTTGTGTGTCGTGAATCAATTTCGTTTTATAATTGACTTTTTTAATTGGCATGAATACCGAATCAATAAGTAAAGTCGAAGGACGAATAGGAGAGAATTTTTCCCCAAGATTTAATCTTCGATTTTCATCTGTTAGCCGATATCCTTTTCCATTCTCGATATCAACTTCTAAATAAAATTCAGATTCGTCGCCAATTGTACAAATATATTGACTTGGGTTAAGAATTTTTAAATTCGAGTTTTTCGGTAAATTGAACATCCCAGCTGTAACAACCGTGGGCCCCTTCACATTTAGAAAAGCTTTCCATTTAGGTTTTTTCTCTTGTCCAGCAAACGAAGATCGAAAAGTTATCTCTTTTAAATTGAGAATAATTTCTAATACATCCTCCCTTAACCCTTCTACAGTTGCAAATTCATGTTTTAAATTATTGATGCGAACCCCCGTAATAGCAAAGCCAGTTAAGTCTGATAATAACGTTCGGCGCAATGCATTTCCTAAGGTAATTCCTTGTCCAATTTCGAGTGGTTCAATTAGGAAACAACCATAATGGGTTTGATCTTCCTTTAGGTAAGTCTCAAGACAAATCAGTTTACTCATTGCATTGAATTAATAGCTTATAATCGACGTTTTTTAGGCGGACGACAACCATTATGTGCAACTCCTGTTTTATCTTCAATTGAAACAATTGTTAGTCCAGCGGATTTTAATGCGCGAATAGAACTTTCACGTCCATTTCCACGTCCTTTGATTACAATTTCAATTTTTTCCATTCCATATTCCAATGCTTTCAATCCAGCATTTCGAGCGGCGGTTTGAGCTGCAAATGGAGTATTCTTACGTGAACCTTTAAACCCAGATGTCCCTGAAGATGACCAACAAACTGTGTTTCCTAGAATGTCACAAATTGTAATAATAGTATTATTAAAAGTTGTTTTAATATTTGCAATTCCAACACTAACTAATTTCTTTTGCTTTTTTTTGGTTCTTCCTTTTGTTTTTGCCATAAGTTTTTATCTATTTTTTACGTATAAAAAGACTTTGTCTACGGGATGTACGATTATTAGTTCTCGTTCTTTGTCCTCTAACTGGTAAACCGCGTAAATGTCTTTTTCCCCTGAAGGCTTGGATATCAATTAATCGCTTAATATTTAAGCTAATTAAACGCTTTAAGTCTCCCTCTAATTTATAATCTCCAGTTTCTAAAGTGTCTCGTAAAGCCGAAATATGTAAATCAGTTAACTCTGATACTTTTAAATTTGGATCAATATCCAGTTGGGCTAAAAGTTTATGAGATTGTTTTAAACCAATTCCATAAATACAAGTTAAAGCTATATAAACTTTCTTTTTGTTTGATAAATTATTTCCAAGGATTCTAACCATATTTCTTTTTCTTTACTATTAAATTTTTTTATCCTTGACGTTGTTTATGTTTTGGATTTAAACAAATCACCATAATTTTTCCATGGCGTTTAATAATACGACAATTATCGCATAATTTTTTAACTGATGGGCGTACTTTCATAATTTTATTTACAATTTTATGTTAAATCTTCTAATACGTTTTTGTATAATGCGCGGATTGTCTTTTGAATCTCATACGCAACCCCAACAACGATGATAAGAGAGGAAATATTTAGTTGATTAAGCAAATTACCTCCAATTAATTGTTTCATCAATTCATAAGAGAGCAAAATTCCACATAAAAAAATTCCACCAATAATTGAAGTGGAGCGAACTACATTCTCTAAATAGGAGACTGTTTCTTTCCCCGGTGTTATATTAACGATTGAAACGGATGCTTTACGCAATTGTTCCGATATTTTTTCGGGATCCCAAAATACAATGGTATAAAAATAGTTAAAGCCAATAATTAATCCATAATAAAGTGCTGTATTTAAAAATTTGAATTGCCCGAATACGTTTTCAGTTAAGTAAGCAATAAAGGGAATTAAATTGGAAGCAATAATAATAGGAAAAATTCCAGCTTGATTTAACCGAATCGAAAGTCCATTTTCTTTTAATTGTAAAGAATTTGTTTTCGCATTGGTGACACTATTTTTATCTAAATTTTCTAAAAAAGCTAACTGCCTAGCAGATACGACATCGATATTAATTCGCGCTGTTTGAGAAATGCAAATTAAAATCATTAATATCAATAAGAAAATAATTTCAAAGACTTCTTTGAAACCAAACGAATTTTGTAGAATTACATCTTTTCCTAATAAGGTAACGACAATATTTGTTAAAATAATAAGAGAGGTTCCATTGCCAATACCTTTATTATCGATAATACTACTCAACCAAACAATTAACATCGAACCTGTAACTAATTCTAACCCAATTACTCCTAAATTAAAGAGTTCAGTATTATAAAAATATGATTTTAAATAAAAAATTAGAGATCCACTTTGAATAATTGAAAAAATTAGGGTTCCAATTTTTTTATAAAATGTTAGTTTTTTACGTCCCGCTTCTCCTTCTTCAGATTGTAACTTTTCTAAGAAAGGGACTAATGCTGTTAAAAGATCAATTAAAATAGACGCGTTAATAAAAGGGATAATTCCTAATGAAAAAGGTGTTAAAACAGTTGCTCCTCCTCCTGAGTACATATTAATAATCTGCATGATAGCGTTTTTATTTTCTAATTGTAGAAAAGATTTTTTCAACGCTTCTTGGTCAATTCCAGATAAAGGAATTGTATTACCAAACCGAAAAATTAAAAGAATGAATAAAGTTAGAAGAATTTTTTGACTGGGAGTATTTCGATTTTTCCCTTGTTTAGTTGTTAGATCCAACATTTTTATATTTTTTCATTACCTTATCATAGAATAGAGACTTACGATTAGATTGTGTCTTTCCAAGTTCAATTTTTTCATTCAGGAAGGTTAAGGCACGCACTGTTGCCTTGGCATTATTTAAAATATTACTTGACCCAAATTGCTTCGCTAAAATATTTTTTAGTCCCCCTAATTCTAGAACGGTTTTAACCGACCCTCCGGCAATAACCCCTGTTCCTAAACTCGCAGGTCGCAACATAATTTTACATGCTCCATATGACGCATTAATTACATGTGGGATAGATGAATTAAGGGTTAATGGAATTGTAATTAAATTTTTCTTTCCATTTAAAACAGCTTTATCAATGGCTAAATTGACGTCTTCTGCTCTTCCAATTCCTACTCCAACTTTACGTTTCTTATCTCCAATAATAACAATTGCACGGAAGGTCATTTTTTTTCCTCCAGTAGTTACTTTTGTTACACGTTTGACTTGGACAATTTTTTCTTCATATTTCAGTTTTGATAAACGTACCGGAGTTTTTCGACGAGAATTTCGTCCCGAAAATTTCTCTTTTCTCTCAGACGATACAAATGTTGAAGATTTTTCTTCAGTTAATTCCATAATGTTTTGATGAATGATTAATATAAAAGAATTTTTTTTCCAGAGCTATTAAAATACTAATCCGGCATTTCTAGCTCCTTCAGCAAGGCTTTTAATTCTACCATGATATGGTTTATTTCCGCGGTCGAAGGTAACTTTTTGAACTTCTTTTCCTAAAGCTTTTTTTCCTACACTTTCACCAACTACATACGCTGCTTGTTGCGTAGCCGCTTTTTGAATTAATGGCATCACTTGAGGATCCAAAGTTGAACTAAAAGCAATAGTTTTTCCATTTTTATCATCAATTAATTGAGCATAAATATGCTGATGGGAACGAAAAACGGATAAGCGTGGTTTTTCAGGAGTTCCTTTAATTTTCTTCAGGTATCTCTTTTTTTGTTGTAAGTAAATTTTTTTTACGTGTTTTTTCATTCGTTGTACGATTACGCTAATTTTAATTCTTATTATTTCTTACCACTCTTTCCTGCTTTACGAACGATAGTTTCGCCTTCATAAAGGATTCCTTTCCCTTTATAAGGTTCAGGTGGTCTAACTTCTCTGACTTTAGAAGCAAAAAAGCCAACTCGTTCTTTATCAATTCCGCTAATTTTGAGACGAGTAGGAGACTCGGTTTGAATCTTTAAATCATCCGGAATCGGTAATTCTATTGGGTGAGAATAGCCCATATTTAAAACTAATTTTTTTTGATCTACTTGAAACTTATATCCAATTCCTTCCGCTATTAAAACTTTGGTAAATGTTTCGCTGACCCCAGTGATCATATTTTGAATTAAAGCACGCATTAATCCATGATATGCTCGACTTTGTTTTGTTTCAAACATATTTTTTACTTGAAGAACTTTTTCTTCTAATTCAATGCTAATTAAATCTGTAAATGAACGTTCTAAAATGCCATGTTTCCCTCTGGCAATTATTTTACCTGCTTCCAGACTCACTGAAACATCGCTTGGGATTGTAATTATTTTTTTACCAATACGTGACATATTTTTCTTGTTTGATTAACCAATATAACAAAGGATTTCTCCACCTTTTTTCAATTTTGTAGCTTTCAAATGACTCATCACTCCACTAGAGGTCGAAATGATAGCTGTCCCTTGTTCATACTTTAAAACGTTGATATTTGTTTCAAAGTTTTTATACCCTGAAAAGATACGATTTCCAGGCTTACTGATACGAGTGAGAATAGAAAAAAATGGTTTTTTAATCCACCATCCTTTATATCTTAAAAAAGCTTTAATTTCTCTAGGCGAAGTTTCAGTTTCCTCGACTTGATAATCATCAATATATCCTTCTGTTTTTAAGACTTCTAAAATTCCTAGATTCAATTTGCTATAACGTATACGGGTAAAACTATGTCGTGCTAAACTAGCATTACGAATGCGCGTTAACATATCAGACACAAGATCATTCGTCATGTTTACTTTCTCCTATTTAAATATTATTCTTGTTTTTCAAATGGCATACCTAATTCCTTTAATAGGAAGTATCCTTCTTTCGCATTTTTCGCAGTTGTTACAATTGTAATACAGAACCCACGTTTTGCTTCTACTTTGTCATAATCTATTTCAGGGAAAACTAATTGTTCTACGACCCCTAAATTATAATTACCATCTTTGTCAAAATTATTAGCACTCACACCTCGAAAATCACGTAAACGAGGTAAAACAATCTTAATAAATCTTTCTAAAAAGGCATACATTTTTTCACTTCGTAATGTCACTACTAATCCTAAGGGCATCCCTTCACGAATTTTAAAACCAGCAATTGATTTTTTGGCTTTTGTTAATAAGGGTTGTTGTCCGCTAATTAGTCGAAACTCTTCAATTGCATTTTGTAAAAAAGTACGATTCTGGGCGTTTAGACCTAAACTGGAACTAATAACAATTTTTTCTAATTTGGGAATTTGATGCTTATTTGCATATTGAAACTCCTCAAGTAGTCTTGGGCTTACTTTTTGAAGATAATCTTCTTTTAAATTACTCATTTTTGTTTCAATTAATTATTCAGTGTTTGATTCGTCAAAAGCAGCATTTTTGTTGGATCGAAATTTTTTTAAACAAAATTTCCGGACTTTTTAAAATAACGTTTCTTTTGTCCTTCAACTACTTTATATCCAATCTTACTGCACTTATTAGCATCTTTATCCCATAACATTACATTTGAAATATGGATCAATGGTTGAATTTCCACTTTCTTTGATTCTCCGCTTTGGGGATTCTTTTTGTAAGTAATGCGAGGAAGTAAATTATCCAGACTTAGTGTTTCTTTCTTTTGATTTATAAAGGAAATGTTGCCAATTAATCCTTTTTGTTGGCCAGTAATAACTTTAATTTTGTCCCCAATTTTAAAAGGAGTCTTAATTTTGTTTTTCATATAACTTCAGTTGCTAACGAAATAATTTTTGTAAAATTTCTATCTCGAATTTCACGAGCCACAGGACCAAAGACACGTGTTCCTCTTGGATTATTTTCTGTGTTAATAATAACAGCTGCATTATCATCAAAACGTAAACCCATCCCATCTGGACGTTGAATCGTCTTTCGAGTACGTACTACAACTGCTCGAACGACATTTGATCTTTTGATAGCCATATTAGGTAAAGCATCTTTTACAACCCCAATAATAATATCGCCTACATTAGCGTATTTCCGATTGTTTCCTAAAACACGAATACACATTAATTTTTTTGCTCCAGTATTATCTGCAACAGTTAAGTAAGTTTGCGGTTGAATCATAATTTCTTTTTCTTATTGTCTTAATCTTCCCTTCTCCAAATATTTTGACTTTATTCTTCTTGTGTTGCTGTTTTAACAATTTTCTTCAATGTCCATGTTTTATGACGACTAATTGGTCTACATTCTTCAATGATTACAATATCATTATTTTTACACGTAACTTCTTCATCATGTGCTTTATAACGCTTGGTTTTAGTTAAAATCTTATTATATCGCTTATGCGGATAAAGTCTTTCTGTGACAACCACAATTGTTTTAGGACAAGCCGTACTAACGACTGTACCTATTCTTTCTTTTTTTGCCATAATTTAAATTTTAATTGATAAGTAGAATTTGATTTAGAAAAATAATTAGTTTTTTCCTAATGCACTTTTTTTAAATTTTAATTGTGCAATTCTGCGTTTTGTGTGTTTAAATAAATGTGGTTTAATTGTCTGATTTGTGGAACGTTTAATTCGTAAATCAAATAAACTTTTTTGTAAGATAAAAATTTCTTGATCAATTTCAGCTTCAGTTTGAATTGACTCTAATTCCTTATATTTTGGTAATGTCATTACTTTACCTCTTCTTTAATTAAAATACGTGTTTTTACTGGTAATTTATAACACGCTGTTTTTAATGCTTGCATAGCAACTTCATTGGTTACTCCATCTAATTCAAATAGAACAGTTCCGGGTTTAATAACAACTACCCAATAATCAACAGCTCCTTTTCCAGATCCCATTCTTGATTCCTCTGCACGTGCTGTAACTGATTTATCAGGGAATACCTTAATCCATATTTTTCCTGTACGTTTCGTATAGCGTGAGATCGTACGTCTAACAGCTTCAATTTGACGTGATGTTAACCACACCGGTTCTAAAGCTTGAATTCCGTATTTTCCAAAATGTAATTTATTATTTCTTCCAGCTTTTCCTTTTAAACGACCACGTTGGAACTTTCTATACTTTGTTCTTTTAGGACTTAACATTTTCTTTTCTTCAATTTAGATTAATCTTTTTCGCCTTCGAATAACCAAACTTTAATTCCAATGATTCCATAAATCGTTTCGGCTTCTTGATGAGTATAATCAATCTTTGCTTTTAACGTATGTAAAGGAACTTTACCATCTCTTTTCCATTCGCTACGCGCAATTTCAATTCCATTTAGTCGTCCTGAAACTTCTACTTTCACTCCTTTCATCGAAGTTAATTGTACTTTTTTAATCGTTTGCTTTACTGCACGTCTGAAGGGAACACGTTTTTCTAGTTGATCGGCAATAAATTTAGCAATTAGAGTTGAATCTTCAAACGGATTTTTAATAAACTTCATCCCAATATAGTAATTCTTCCCGGTTTTTAATTGCAGAAGACGAATTAAATTACGAATATTTCGTTTAAAAAGAAGACTTACAAAACGTTTTAAATTTCCTTTCGAATTATTTAAAATTGATAAGGTTTTAGGAGTTGTTCCTTCCGTTGTTTCACTAAAATATTTGGTTACTTTACGATACATTTCTTTTGCACGTGGAAATAACGCGTGAATTGTAATATTAACATACTCTTTTTGATCCACATCTTGATGAATTCGAGTAATTTCAACTTTTGAGATTGATAAAAATTCAGCAAAAAATTGGTCTACTTTTGTTCTAATAAAAAAATCTTCTTCAACTAAAGATGGATACATTAATTTATTGCTGTACCATTTTGATAAATGGTCTTGAGTTGTTACCAATCTAAATCCTTTTGGATGTGTTTTTTGTCCCACAATAATTCCTCTTTTAAATAAATTAGTTATAAATCATTACTTTCCGCAACGCGAATTGTAATATGTGATATTTTTTTTTCAATTTTAAATGCTTTCCCTCGGGCACGAGGTTGCATTCTACGTAAAATTGGTCCTTGGTTGACAAATGCCTCAGTAATAATTAATTTTTCTTTTTCTAAATCAAAATTATGAGTCGCATTTGAAACCGCAGAATATAGAGTTTGCCATACAATTGCACCGGATTTTTGGGGCAAAAATTTTAAAATTTGTAACGCATCGCGATAACTTTTTCCTCGTATCTTTCTAATAATAACGTTAATTTTAGTTGGAGAAATACGAATATATTTTGAAGTCGCTGTGATACTTTCTTTTGATTCATTCATAAGTTATCTTTTGACTTTACGTTCATTTTTTTTATGTGATCGGAATGTACGAGTTGAAACGAATTCCCCTAATTTATGACCAACTAATGCATCTGTGATAAATACTGGCACATGCTTTTGTCCATTATAAACACTAATTGTATGACCAATCATTAACGGTAGAATTGTTGAAGAACGAGACCAAGTTTTAATAATTGTCTCTTTATCTCCTTTTTCATTCGCAGAGACAATTTTTTTTAATAAGTGATAGGCAATATAAGGCCCTTTTGAGACAGATCTTCCCATATTTTTATAAGATTAATTCAAACTAATTAACGTGAACGAATAATAAATAAGTCACTTCTTTTCTTTTTGTTACGTGTTTTCATTCCTAAAGCTGGTTTACCCCAAGGTGTTAAAGGTCTTGGTTTTCCAACTGGACAACGGCCTTCTCCCCCTCCATGAGGATGATCAATCGGATTCATTACAGATCCACGAACAGTAGGGCGCACTCCTAACCAACGTGTACGACCAGCTTTTCCTAACACGACATTATAGAAATCAGCATTACTCACTCTTCCTATTGTCGCAAAACATTCTTGCTTAAAAAGACGAATTTCTTTTGATGATAAACGTAAAACTACAAAATTATTTTCTTTCGCTAAGATTTTGGCAGAAGTTCCTGCTGAACGCATTAATTGCCCTCCTTTTCCAGGAAAAAGTTCCACATTATGAATATCTGTTCCTAATGGAATATTGGCTAAAGGTAACGCATTTCCGACTTTTACTGGAAAATCATTTCCAGCCATTACCGAATCTCCAATTTTTAAGGTTTCAGGGTGCAAAATGTAGCGTTTTTCACCGTCTTGATATGTAATTAACGCAATATTTGCATTACGATTTGGATCGTATTCAATTGCACTTACTTTTCCTTCAATATCACGTTTATTTCTTTTAAAATCAATTAAACGATAAAGACGTTTATGGCCTCCTCCTCTATGTCGAATAGTAATGCGTCCTTTATTATTTCTCCCTTTTGCACGATGGTTCGAAACTGTTAACGATTTTTCTGGTGCCTTTTTTGATAAATTAGAAAAATCCAAACCACTTTTGTTACGTGTACTAGGTGTATAAGGTTTATAAATTTTAATTCCCATATTAATTTAGCGATAATGTTGAATATTAATTAAATAAGTCGGTAATAGAATCTCCTTCTTTTAATTTTACGTATGTTTTCTTATAACGTGCTTTATTTCCCATAAATCTACCTACTCTTCTTGTTTTTAAAGGTAAGGTGCAAGTTTTTACGTTGGTAATTGTAACATCAAAAATTTTTTCAAGGACCTCCTTAATTTCCGTTTTCGTTAACGATTTATCAACAATAAATGTGTATTGACGCTCCCCATAAAGGTTAATGGATTTTTCTGTGATTGATGGAGATTTAATTAAACTTAATAAATCACCTAAGTTACGTGTATGCTTTTCCATATGTTGAGTTAATTAATTCTAATCCTGATTGGGATAAAATAATATGATTAGTTTTTAATAATTGTTCAATATTTAACGATGTTGCTGTTGTTACTTGAACATTTTTTAAATTACGTGTTGCTAACCAAAAATCGTGGTTAGGTTGAGATAAAACGAATAAGATTTTTGAATTATTCTCCAACCCTAAAGTTGAAAGAATGTTTAGAACGTTTTTTGTTTTAATTTCACCAAAATCTTGATAAATTTTTTCGTCTAAGAAGACAAATTCTTTCTTCTTTAAATAAATTGCTGACAAAATAGCTAATCTACGTTCTTTTTTATTAATTTTTTTTGTAACCACTCTTGGTCTTGGTCCAAAACTTACGCCCCCTCCTACAAATAAAGGTGAACGAATAGATCCAGCACGCGCTTGACCAGTTCCTTTTTGTCTCCAAGGTTTTCTCCCTCCTCCACGAACTTCTGACCTTGTTTTGGTTGAGGCAGTGTATTTACGTGAAGTTTTTAATTGAGCAAGATAAACTTTATGGATTAATCCAATAGCTTTTTTCTTTCGTTCACAATTGGCTAAAAATATTTTCTCTTCCATAGGTTTCCTATTTACATTTAGTTTTTCATCTTAACACTTACTAAATTTCCTGCTTTTCCTGGAACGGAACCTTTAACTACTAAAAGGTTTTCCTTCTCATCAATAGCAATAATTTCTAGTCCAGCAATAGTACGCTGAAAATTTCCATACTGTCTGGGCATTCGTTTCCCAGGTAATACACGTCCTGGACTTGTTCCGGCTCCTAGAGACCCTTGTAAACGAGTATGTTTTGAACCATGTGATTCGGCTCCGCGTGTAAAATTATGTTGTTTAATATTTCCAATGTATCCTTTACCGATTGTTAATCCGGTAACAGTAATAGCTTCACCAACTTTAAACATTTCTAGATCCATCTTTTGCCCAATCTCATAATTTAAATCTTCTGTTTTATATTCTTTCAAATAACGATAAGGAGGAAGATTTACTTTATTAAAATGACCTAAACGGGGTTTAGTTAATTTTTTTTGATTTGCAGACATTTCTACATAGCCAAGTTGAATAGCATTATAACCACAGTTGATATCGGATTTGATTTGAGTAACATAACAAGGTCCACTTTTTATAATTGTTACTGGAATTACATTTCCTTGATTATCAAACACTTGGGTCATACCGATTTTTTTTCCTAAAAGACCAACAGACACAAGCTACCTTTTCTTTTATAAATTTTTAATAACTGTCCTTTATTTTAAGGAAATTTTGAATTATTGTCTATATCAAAAAATTTCTAAGTAACATTAAACAAAAAGTCTTCTTATCTAAAAAGTTTGCCTTTCTTATTTAGTTTTACTATAATACTGTTAGCACTATGTAATTGAATTAGGATAAAGAGAAATATGAGTCAAGAAGAAGGAAACAAAGTAAAAAGTAAAAAAATTGTTGGAATCGATTTGGGGACAACAAATTCAGTTATTTCAGTTTTAGAGGGAGCAAATCCAAATGTTATTGTCAATGCCGAAGGAAATCGAACAACGGCTTCAGTTGTAGCATATACTCCAACTGGCGAAATTTTAGTTGGATTATTAGCAAAGCGACAAGCAGTTCTTAATCCTGAAAATACGTTTTCTTCTGTGAAACGTTTTATTGGTTGCACATATGATGAAATTCAAGGGGAAACTGATCGCATAGCGTATAAGGTTAAAAAGGAACCAGGTGGAAAGATTAAAATTTACTGTCCTGCCGTAGGAAAAGATTTTAGTCCCGAAGAAATTTCAGCTTCAATTCTAAAAAAATTAGTAGACGACGCAAGTCGTTTCTTACAAGAAAATATCAATCAAGCGATTGTAACAGTCCCAGCATATTTCAATGATTCCCAACGATTGGGAACAAAAGATGCCGGAACGATTGCTGGTTTGGAAGTTTTACGAATTTTAAATGAGCCCACTGCAGCCGCTTTAGCATATGGATTAAATAAGAAGAAAAATGAAGTTGTCTTAATTTTTGATTTAGGTGGGGGAACATTTGATGTTTCTATTTTAGAAGTTGGTGATGAAGTTTTTGAAGTTCTTGCTACGGCTGGAGATACTCACCTTGGAGGTGACGATTTTGATCAAATTATAGTAGATTATGTTATTAAAGATTTTCAACAAAAGGAAGGTATTAATCTTTATGCTGAAAAACAAGCTTTACAGAGAATTATTGAAGCATCAGAAAAAGCTAAAGTTGAACTTTCAAGTTTACAGTCAACACGTATTAATCTACCCTTCATTTATATTGATGGGCAAACACCTAAAAATATTGATATTCAATTAGATCGTTCCAAATTTGAAGCTTTATCTAAACACTTAATTGCTAATTGTAAAGTTCCGGTTCAAAAAGCGTTAGAAGATGCAAATTTAGGAAAAGCTGATATCGATGAAGTTATTTTAGTTGGTGGATCTACTCGCATTCCTGCTGTGCGTAACCTTTTATCTGATTTATTAGGTAAATCACTAAATGAAACAGTGAATCCAGACGAAATTGTTGCTATGGGAGCAGCTGTTCAAGCCGGTATTTTAGCGGGAGAAATTACGGATTTAATCTTACTAGATGTTACGCCACTTTCGTTAGGGGTAGAAACAATGGGTGGATTAATGACGCCAATTATTACTCGAAATTCCTCTATTCCAGTGAAACAATCAGAAACATTTTCAACTGGTGCTGATAATCAAGAGGGTGTCGAAATTCACGTTCTTCAAGGAGAAAGACCTTTTGCAAAAGATAATAAGAGTTTAGGGATTTTTAAATTAAAAGATATTCCTTTAGCTCCTCGCGGTGTTCCAAAAATTAGTGTTACTTTTCAATTAGATGTAAATGGTTTATTAGCAGTTTCGGCCCGAGAAGAGAAATCTGGTCAAGAACAGTCGATTAAAATTGAAGGAGCTTCAACTCTTGCTCGTGAAGAAGTAAGTCAAATGTTAGAAGATGCGGAGACAAATGCATTACTTGATAAATCTAAGAAATCTATCATTAATATTGCGTACGAATTTGATAACGTTTTATCAAAATGCGAAACCCTGGAAGGAACTTCTATTTCGCTAAATCCAAATCTATCCTACTACTTTGAAGAACTGATACTCGAAGCAAAACAGTTATATTTAACAAATGAATTAGACTTATTATCTACTTCAATTTTACCTGAGTTAAAATATTTTTACAGCATTATTGTTCTGGAATATGTTAAAGCTAATTTAAAAGGAGGAGGACCTGGTGGATCTAAAGGACCTATCATTGACGTAGATGTGGTTGAGTAAAAAGGGCAGGAATTCTGAGTTATGAATAACTCAGAATTCATACTCCTATAGCGCTATTGACAAAAATAAAAGTAGTTATTGTATAATTTTTGACTTATAATAGTTACTAAATAAATACTTACTATTAATTAACTACTTACTATTACCCTTATGGACAAAACATCAAAAATACTATTTTTCTTTATGGCGTTTAATGACCACTATACTAAGCAAAAACTTATGCGTTTCTCTATGTTTATGCTCCAAATCGCCTTCTACTCAAAATAGT
>Ga0115007_10000017_pt1 | contig 77163 bp, 76 predicted proteins | sample ArcOceMetagenome_2_FD_87166 | JGI IMG/M metagenome (GOLD analysis project Ga0115007, IMG submission 87166) | Marine eukaryotic phytoplankton communities from Arctic Ocean - Arctic Ocean ARC135M Metagenome | ecosystem: Environmental > Aquatic > Marine > Oceanic | place: Arctic Ocean | collected...
GATTGGAGAAAGAAAACTCTTCTCCCTGCCGTCTCTATACTTCACGCTCCACGCTATGGTTCCTTTGTCCTCATCTCGATCCACTCGAACGCTATGGCCCAGCGGTGAAAAGTCTGCATAACCGCGCACATCAATGGCGTTTTGAGGACAGGCTTTTACACAAGAGAAACATTCCCAACAGTGTGTGGGTTCAATATTGTAGGCACGGCGATTGGTCTTATCAATGTGCATGATGTCCGATGGGCAGATATCTACGCAATGTCCGCATCCATCGCACCGGGTCATGTAAACAAAAGTTGGCATGATATATTTCCTCTCACATATATATTTGGAAGATTTTAATTAGGGTATTTTAAGGCTCACCTTAGTAATGACTGGGCTTTTCACGCTTGATGCCCAGCCCCATAGATAAGGGGGCATCCTTGAGTAACTCCATGGAGTGACTATCGCGGACAGCAGGATTGGTGCGATCAACAGGCTCAGGGAGATTATTTCGTGATCCGCTTGCCTCAGACATTTTTTTCTCTAAAGCCGCAGCTGGTTTAAAGAACATATGAGAAAACTTAGACCATGGTACTGATCCAAACAGCACTGTCGTTGTAAAGATATACAAGATCAGGGTCAGCACGCTCCAAGTGGAATTACCATTGGCTTGGGTATAGGCCCAGACCAGAGCGAATGTAGTGCTTAGGGTGAGTGAGACCACAAACAAGTCAGCTCGCACAAGTCGAAATGGTGAATGCCCTTCAGAGGAAACATCAACTCTGATGAAAAACCAGAACCAGTAACCACCTAAACACACCATGAAGGCACCAAGATACCAAAGATTAGCCACAATTACCGGTGTTGCCGACTCTTGATAGCCGAACACCATCATGGCTGTCGTGGCAGTGTAAGCAATAAACCCATACATTGTTAACAGATGAGCAAGCTGTCGTCGCGTGCTACAGTCACCTAATTCGGCAGAAGTCAAACCATCTATGGCTGTTTTAACCGCCACCGATGCCTTCTCGCCGCCACTGACTTGGCGTTTTGCATTAGCCTTAGATTTCTGCCAATTATTAAAGAAGTACTGGGCACTTCTTTTGTGTACGATATCAAACAGTGTTCCACCAGCGACCAAGAGTGCCATAAGTATGACGTATGTTTCCATAATGGTGGGATCGATCATGACCGAAAGTTCGGCAAAAGGATTAGTGTTAAACATTAATTTAACTCTTGTTATTATTATGTAATTAATTGATAACATGTTTACAGCAGGCTTGTATAGTATGTTGTCTTTATGGCCTAGTAGATTTCTTCAATGACTCCATGGGGCAAGTATCATTTAACTTATTGTTTTATTGAATTTTTAAAGACCAAAAAATTTGTACTTTGGCGTATTAAGCATTGGGAATGGGTTTGGGCAGTATGAATTGACAGTTAATTAATACCACTATCATATTCCTGTGTTTGGCCTTTAAAGCTGAGGACTAAACCAATGCGCTGATTACGGCAATGGCTGCCAGTGCTGATAACAAGGCCAAGGTAAGTTTACGCATGGCTACCACGTCAATGCGATTGAATAGGCTAGCACCCACTTGGTTCGCAACGAGAATAACAGGCAACATAACAACCAGCAGGCTGGGTAGATGAGAAGATATTAGCGTGTGCCCTTGAAACCAAGACAAACCGTACAGATCAATTAGTAAGAAAAATAAGATAAGCCCAGCACGCATGACTGCAGGATGCATTTTTGAAGACATCATATAAACCGCTGCTACTAGACCCCCAATAGTTGCAAGGCCATTCAAAAATCCAGCAACCAAACCAGCTATAACAATCCAAGCTGCTGACTGAGCAGCTTTAAAATACCATTGCCGCCACAGCGCAAAACACGCTAATAATACGCCACATCCAGCCAAACCACGCACTAAATCTGATTGCCAATGCTGCAGTGCAATGACTCCTAAAGGCGTTCCAAGTGCGCTTCCCAAACACAGAATGAGTAGCCAGCGCCATGGCACTTGACGCCACACCTTAGGTAACAAGTGCAAACTGGCGATCACTTCCATGATAAACAGCAAAGGTACAATAGTCTGAGCGCTAAAAACCGGTGCTAAGGCAAAAAAACACAGAGCAGAAAAGCCAAAACCCACTAATCCCCTAACAACACCTGCAATGAATACGATGACGAGGGCATAAGCGAGTTCTAAAAGTGATAATGGCAGGTAAAACCAGTCTAGGTTTACACTATCCATTTAAGTGCGCTGTTCTCCTTGATAAAGGCGCACAACGTGTCGAGCTTCAGCAAAAAATAACCACCGTTCCAATAACAAGCCAGCCATCATAGTAAACCATGCAACAGCTAAAAGCTCTGTCCTACCGGCACCATCAAAAACCCAATAAAAAAGGCCTAATGGAACTATAAAGGTGACTAAAGTCATCACTATGCGCAAGCGAAGAAGTAAATCTGCAGCAACTTGATAACCAAATTCACGGTTTAAGAAGGTTGGTGCACTATGTCCTGCATCCAATAACCGAACACTGGCTTGAGAAAAACCTGTTGCCGTTTGAATAGTGGCGCCTTGAGGTTTACCTTGCCAGAAAAAATACACCAATTTAAGTGCTAAGGTAATAAGCACTAGCCCTATAACAACCGCTAATAATTGATAATTTAAAGCGCCAAAGAAGCTGTTCACAGCTAAAAATAACGAACCACCACTGATTAAGGCATAAGCCATAAATAAGGCAGGAACCATAGGTGTGTTCCACTGACGGATGGTTTTTAAGCTTGCATAAATCATGCTGGTAGTAAACAAGGTGACCAGCGCTAATATAATACTCAACCCAGCCAATAGGTTAATACTAGGCCATTGCAAAAATATTGCAGCCGCATAAAGAGCGGCCACAGGGTATAGCAAAATAGCAAATACGGCTTCCCGTGATAACCATGAAGTGCGAAAACGGCTAAATGAACGCCAGGCATTTTTAGGGTTAGCCAAGTGCATTGTAGACGAAGCTAAGCCAATACTAATAAGCACCATGGCAACAATACCGAGGCTCAGCTGCTGGGCGACTATGAAGCCTTGGGTATAGCCCAATAACTGTCCCGCTCCCAACCAGGCTAGCAAACCATAGCCAGCACCAGAGGTGACGGTAAAAATAAGAACTGAAAAGGCCGGATGCATAATAAATACCTAAAAGTAGCTTAATGATTAACGATTGATAATACGATTGACCAGTTGCCTAACGCCTTGCATAGGCGACACCGCAATACTGTCTTGTTGCTTAGGGTTTCTGGGCGGCAAATAAGTATTAACCGGGTTGTAACCAAGCTCAGGCATCAACTGTTGGCCTGCACGCTCTCTAGTTAGCTTTGAAACCTGCGAATCTGGGTCATCGAAATCTCCAAACACTCGAGAAGAGGTTGGGCAAGTCAATACACAGGCTGGCTGACGTTCAGCCTCTGGTAATTGCTCATCGTAAATACGGTCCACGCACAAGGTACATTTTTTCATAGTACCCGAATCAGGATCTAACTCACGTGCACCATAAGGGCAGGCCCAAGAACAGAGGTTACAACCCATGCACTTATCCTGATCGATGAGGACTATGCCGTCTTCTTCACGCTTATAAGACGCACCAGTAGGGCATACTGTAACGCAGTCTGCAGTCTCACAGTGCATACAAGACATTGGAATATTGACCGTTTTGCTGTGTGGGCTGTCTCCTACTTCATAGGAATGGATTCGGTTAAGCCAGCTACCGCTTGGGTCTTTACCATGGGGTCGTTCGTCACTTAAAGGGCCAATAGTACCTGAGGTATTCCACTGTTTACAGGCTGTTGCGCAGGCATGGCAGCCTACACAAGTATCTAAATCAACAACTAAGCCTAGTTTCATTTTTCACCTCGGCTAAAAATATCACGCCAGCCACGGCTAATGTTTATATTGGGATGGCTGCTATAACTGCTCATCTTGCTTGCAGGAGTGAAATTGGGTAACGCCTTGGCTTTATCGAAACGGGGCCATGCCAAGTTTTGCTCAGACAAAGGAATTTCATCCTTACCCACTGGAGTTATTTTAACTCTTAAATCATACCAAGCTGCTTGGCCCGTCACTGGATCAGAGTTAGTCATACGATGCCCCCCCGCCTCAGCCTCTCCTGGTAATAACTCGTTAATAAGATGATTCATTAAAAAGCCTTGTTGAGACTCGTTCGCGTCATCACTTAAACCCCAAGTACCTTGTTGCTTTGCAATGGCGTTCCATGTCCAAACTGTTTCCGGGTTAACCCCTTCCATGAGCTTAACTTGTGCACGAATGCGTCCGTTATGTGATTCTACCCATGCCCAACCAAAGTCTTTAATACCTAGTGCCTCACCCTTGCTACGATGCATATAAAGGTAGTTCTGGGACATAATTTGGCGTAACCAAGAGTTTTGAGAATCCCATGAATGATACATAAACATAGGCCGCTGGTTTACAGCATAAAATGGGTATTCCTGTGCATCTGTACGGGCTTGTTCTAAAGGCGGGTAGTAGAATGGTAGCGGATCAAAATATGTTTTGAGGCGTTCTTTATGGTGCTCTTCAGTCGGCTGTGGGCCATCATACAAGCCTTGTCCAGCCAGACGGAATTTTTGTAGGGTTTCTGAATAGATCTCAATGACAATCTGATCTGTACTACCTACCCAACCGGCTTCCTTAGCCAGTTCCATATAATCTCGGTTGGCATGACGCATATACCTTTGGTTAGGCTTCAACTCAAACTTAAAGAAACACTGATTATCTATATAGGCTTTCCACTGATTAGGATTGGGTTCACCACGCAACGATTTGTCCCCATCTTTACCACGCCAACCCGCTAAGAAGCCAATACCTGGAGCTCGCTCAAAGTTAACTATAAAGTCCTCATAACCTTTAAATTTAGGTTGGCCTTCATCATTAATAAAGGCTGGAAATTTTAGACGTCCAGCTAAATCTACCATAACTTCTTGCCAGCTTCGAACGTCACGATCTAAGGCTAAAATGGGCTGACGAATCGAATCACATGCTGCATCTACCTCTGATATGGGTCGGTCCAGCATAGAAATGGTGTCATACCTCTCAAGAAAGGTTGTATCTGGCAATACCAAATCAGAAAAGTTTACGGTTTCTGAGTGGAAAGCATCACAGGTCACAATAAATGGGATTTTATATTCGCCATCATCGTCCTTAGCCCTGAGCATATCCATTGTCTGGGCTGTATTCATACTCGAATTCCACGCCATATTGGCCATGAACAACATCAATGTATCTATTCGGTATGGGTCACCCGCAACTGCATTGCTAATAACCATGTGCATTAGGCCGTGGTTGGCGATAGGCGCATCCCAAGAGTACGCTTTATCAATACGCCTTGGCTTACCATTTTCATCAATCACTAAATCTTCTGGCTGAGTAGGGAACCCTAAAGGCGCTGATTCTAAAGGGGTATTAGGTGCATTTCCTTTAGCAGGTTTAATGGGTGGCACTATGTGCTTCGGGAAAGGAGGCTTAGCTAAGTGACCACCTGGGCAGTCTATCGTTCCTAAGACAACCTGTAACAGATGGATTGCGCGGCACGTTTGGAATCCATTTGAATGGGCTGAGATACCACGCATGGCATGCATGGACACCGGCCTACCAATAAACTGCGTTTGTTTACGTCCTGCCCAATCGGTCCACTCTGTATCGATGGTGATCGTTTCTTTAAAAGCAACATGGGCCATTTCTAAAGCAATGCGTTCAATACTCTCAGCATCAATACCACAGACCTTTGAGGCTGCTATTGGCGCATATTCTGGCGCCATGTACTTTTCCATTAGAATGCTAAACGCAGTCCTCACTGGGGTACCGCAGGGGGCCTCATACGCCCCCATCAAAGCAGGCGCTACATCTGCACTTAAGGCTGATTGCACACCATCAGTATGCTGATCCCACACCTGTGGGTTACCTTGTTCATCACGTAGTAATAGTCCATCACCCTGCTTACCTGGGTTATTAATAACTAACTGTGGCCCGTTGGTGTAGCGAATTAAAAACTCATCGTCTATTAACCCTTCCCTTAACAGCACTTGCATCATCGATAAGGCAAACATGCCATCTGTGCCAGGAGTGATCGCAATCCACTCATCTGCAATAGCTTGGTAGCCGGTGCGTACAGGATTCACAGCAACAAATTTAGCACCGCGTTCTTTAATCCGTTTCAAACCTAGCTTGATCGGATTGGAAGCATGGTCTTCTGCCACTCCCCACATCATAAAGTATTTCGTATTTTCCCAGTCTGGGTCACCAAATTCCCAGAAAGAGTGACCCATGGTATACAAACCAGCGGCAGCCATATTAACTGAACAAAAACCACCGTGGGCTGCCCAGTTAATGGTGCCAAACTGGCTAGCCCAAAGGCCTGTCAGGGCCTGCATTTGGTCTCTACCCGTAAAGTAAGCTAATTTTTTAGGATCTGTAGCTCGAATATTAGCTAACCTCGCTGTTAACATATTTAAAGCAGCTTCCCATGAAATAGGCTCAAACTCGCCTGCCCCACGTTCTGTACCCGGTTTGCGCAACAAAGGCTGAGATAATTTAGCTGGCGAAAGCTGCTTCATAATAGCAGAGTTACCCTTGGCACAAAGCACTCCTTTGTTCACAGGGTGGTCTGGATTACCCTGTACAAAGCGTATTTTTTCATCTTCTAGGGTAACCTTAATTCCACACCGGCAAGCGCACATATAGCAGGTGGTATAGCGATGTTCTTGTTTCGAGTGATCTTCAAACTGAGGCAGGTCTTGGCTTTGTTTCATAGGAACCAATATGTGTAGTGACGATTTTAATAAGCATATAGGATGTAACAATTTTTTCCAACAGCCAACCTTTATTCAGCCATAGAGCCACCCAATAAAACATCACTCAAAATTAGACTATGACAACAAACGTAGGGCATAAAAAAGGCCACCAAAGGCAGCCTTTAAAAACGTAATAGAAGAACTAAAATCAAGCAGTTTAACCTGCAATACCAACAAACACTGGGATTATCTCTGCATTACGGGGTTTCACTAGTTTACGAACCATTCGGGAGCGCACTTTCTTCGTGTTGGATTCTTCACTAGGCGATTTACCAGTTCCACCAGTAATGGATTTGCGATCTGCACTTGGCTGCGTGTATACAGTTGCCATAACGACCTCTTTTAGAGAAATGTTTGACTTTTTTGGTACCAAAATAAACAATATTTTGGCCCTAACAAAATTACTATAGCACCCAAGTTAGCTATAGTAATAGATTATAAAGTAATACGTATAGCCTTTTAATTATAAGCCCACATAAACCTTTGAATTGAAACCGTTATACCAACCTAGAACTAGCCTACCTCACTAGCATAGTTAAACTTACACAAATATGGCTAGAGCGTGAGCTTTAGTTTGATAAGCCCTGCGTTGTGGAGCAAAGCTCATTATTAAACACGCTCAAGCGACAGGTGTAATAAAAAAAAAGACTGCATACAGCAGCCTTTAAAGGGACTTTTTAGGAGAATTAAACCTGCCAAACGTTAACCTGCAATACCAACAAATACAGGAGTAATTTCTATACAATTTGGTGTCACTGGTGTGCGCACCAACCGGAGCAACTTAGCTTTTTGTGTTTCTCGAGAAGCGTTAACCGCTAGAGTAGATTCACAGGTTGCAGATAAAAAATCTGAACCTGGCTGAGTTTGTGCAGTGGCCATAACAACCTCTTATAGAGAAATAGTTTGCGGACTGGACCCAATTAGATTTCTCTTTTGGCTCCAACAAACTCACCTTAGCAGCACTGCAACAAAATGTATTGGAATATAAAACACTATTTTTATAACTTTTAATTATAAATAATTCATATATCGCACCATAAATTGACTACACCAATTTAAAACCGGTGTTGGCTACCAGCGCAGCCACATCAACACCGGTGCTAGCAGACTGATTAGCTCTAGCCCAAATATTAATCGACCGGTTACCCGTGCGACAAAACGCCAACACTTTGCCTGAAGACTGCTGCACAGCTTCAGCCATCTGAGAGACGGCGTGTTGGGGAAAGTTCATACCAAAAATGGGAATAAAGTAATACTTCAAGCCTAATTCTTCAGCCGCAGCCTGCAATTTCAAAGTGTTGGATGGGTGACCATCTTCACCATCGGGGCGGTTATTAATTATAGTAGTGATTCCTTGAGCTTTAATATTAGGCATGTCTGTTTCTAAAATTTGCGGTGCTACTGCAAAAGTATCACTTACCTTGGTAATATCCATCGTTGGGTTTTCCTGAAGTTAATGTATTGAATGGTGGTGTTCTATATATCTACTTACTCTAATATAAAGTAGGTATTATTACAAATAAAAGCGATGAGCTTTAACAGGTTATCACACTGCACAGTTTGATATACAGCCAACGTGCGCCCACAAAAAAGCCCAGACATGCTAACTAAAAATTGCATGCCTAGGCTTCTTTAAGAATTTAACAGAATTTAAAAGCTAGGCCGTAATGCGTGTGATTGCTGCATCGATAGCACCTACTATTTCATCTAATTCAGACTGAGTGGCTATTAGTGCAGGGCTTAAACACAGGGTGTTGTTATGGCTGGTAAAGCTGCGATTAGTACGCCCAATAATGACACCATTTGCCATGCAGTCACCAGCAACTGCGATCGCTATACTCTCGTGAACAGGTTCACGGGTATCACGGTCTTTGACCAATTCAATACCTTGAAATAAGCCTTTACCACGAACATCACCAATCATTGGGTGCTTATCCTTCAGCTCAAGTAAGCGCTTGTTTAAATAATCACCCATAACCACAACATTTTCTAGAAGGTTTTCGTCTTCTATAATACGCATATTTTCTAATGCAGCCGCTGGGCCAGCCGTGCAGCCACCAAAGGTTGAAATATCACGGAAGTAATCCATGGGATCAGAGGAGTCAGTTTTAAACGTGTCAAATACCGCTTCAGTTGTTACTGTACAGGAAATTGCTGCATAACCACTGGCTACGCCTTTTGCCATAGTGACAATGTCAGGGAGTACGTTAAAGTGCTGATAACCAAACCATGTGCCAGTGCGGCCCAAACCACAGACCACTTCATCCATAATTAACAACACATTATGTTTGTCACAGATGCGACGAATTTCTTCGAAATAACCCTGTGGCGGAACAATGACACCGCCACCAGCGGTAATAGGCTCTAGAATAACGCCACCTACGGTGTCTGGACCCTCCCGCAGAATCACTTCTTCCATGGCCCGTGCAGCTTGAATACCAAAGTCAGAATCACCCCCATTGTCGGCATGATAAGCAGAACAATGTGGAATCTCCACAAAACCTGGCGTAAAAGGCCCATATTGGTTTTTACGTTCATGCTGACCCGTGGAACTTAACGCTGTAATGGTAGTGCCATGATAATCACGGTCGCGGTAAAGGATCTTATGCTTTTTGCCACCATATTTTTTGGCAGAAATTTGGCGCACAATCTTATAGGCTTTTTCGTTTGCTTCAGAACCAGAGTTAGAGTAATAAACCCGGCTCATGCCTGGCATCTTGTCAATCAAGTGCTTAGCAAATAAAGCGCCTGGTAAGGTACCTGCGCTGTTAGCGAAATAGTTAAGCTTAACCAATTGGTCGCGTACTGCATTAGCAATCGATTCACGACCATAGCCTACATTTACAGTCCACACAGCGCCAGAAACACCATCAAGGTATTCTTTTCCCTTGGCGTCAATTACACGCATTCCCTTGCCTTCAACAATCATAAACGGATCGTTTTCTTCTAGAGATTTATGCTGTGTAATATGGTGCCATACGTGATTTCGGTCATCTGCTAGGGCATCTTTTGTATCGTAGCTATTTACGTCGTATTTCATGGTTAAGACTCCAACTATAAAAGGCCCCTTACAAGTTAGGGCTGTGCACTATATTAGGGCATTGGCCCATTTAAAGCCAAGCTTACTGGTAAAGTTAAGCCACGTCCTAGAACCAGTTAAAAGTAACGGGTGATACCAAACCTTACCTAAATCAGTTTTTAACAAAAATCATTAGGTTTTTACCTATACACACTTTAGAATTAGACAACTAAAGTCTAACGAGCCACCACATGAGCCACCCCCTGTTCATCTTGGATGCTGGATTAAATGCCAGCTTACAACAGCAACTGCGTCAGCAGATTGCCAAGGCTATTTTAGATCACCACATTCCCTTAGATTCACCTTTACCGTCTAGCCGAAAATTGGCCAAACAACTGAACGTAGCACGCAATACCGTGGTACTGGCTTATGAACACTTATTAGATGATGGTTACCTTATTGCACGAGAGCGAAGTGGCTATTTTGTTAACCCAGAGATCTTAAACCATAATGTACAGCTAGAGTCTCTGTCAGAAGAACGTCATACTCTGGGTACTAAGCCAGATTGGCAGGGCCGCTTTAAACTGCATCCAACCGAGCAAGATAACATAACTAAACCTGCGGATTGGCAGAACTATCAATACCCATTTATATACGGCCAATTTGATCCAGACCTATTCCCTACCAACCACTGGCGTGAGTGTTGCCGTGACAATGTCAGTGTCCCTGCTATACGTAGTTGGGCTGCCGACCACTTTGTGGCTGATGACCCCATGCTTATTGAGCAAATTCATACGCGCATCCTTCCCCGCCGCGGCGTTTGGGCAGCACCAGAAGAGATATTAATCACCATAGGCTGCCAGCACAGCTTATACATGCTAGCCAAACTGTTGCTTGATAAAAACACCACCATGGGCTTAGAAGACCCAGGTTATGTGGACATGCGCAACATTGCTAGCCTTAACCCTTCCAAGCTTAAAGCGCTACCTATTGATGAGGAGGGTCTTATTGTAGACGAGGGCCTTGCAGAATGTGACTGCGTGTATGTCACACCAAGTCATCAATATCCGACCACAGTCACTATGCCCTTAGACCGTCGTCGTAAGCTTTTAGAAATGGCTAGCCAGGAAGATTTTCTTATTATTGAAGACGACTATGAATGTGAAGCAAACTTTCATCAAGCGCCCTCACCTGCTCTAAAAAGCTTAGACAAACACGGACGTGTTATTTACATTGGCAGTTTTTCTAAAACTTTAGCCCCTGGCTTACGGATTGGTTACCTCGTTGCAAGCAAAGAATTAATTGCCGAAGCACGGTCTTTACGACGCTTAATGATTCGCCACCCGCCCGCTAACAACCAACGAAGTATCGGGTTATTTATTGCCCGAGGTTATTACGATTCATTAGCGGCAACTTTGGTAAAAGCCTACCAAGAGCGTCACAAGATTATGGCAGAAGCCCTGCAAAGGCACATGCCTGGCTTAGCCGAACAACCTACTTTCGGCGGTTCCTGTTACTGGGTTAAAGGCCCAATAAACCTTGATGCGAGGGCGCTAAAGGCACAAGCTGCAGAACACGGAATTTTAATTGAAGCAGGTGATATTCACTTTTTAGGTGAGACCCCACCATTAAATTACTTCCGCTTGGGTTACTCGTCTATTAACCCTAAACTAATAGAGCCTGGAATTGAAAAGCTTGCTCAAATTATGCATCAAATGGTGCTTTCTCAGACCAGTTAGGCAACCTTAAGCCAGCTTAATAAGCACCAGGCCAGAACAGATAACTGCCGCTGAGATCCACCTGCTACGCCCCAGTGTTTCCTTAAACATGTAGGTACTTAATAATGCACCGAATAGTACAGATGTCTCCCTTAAGGCAGCAACAATAGCTACAGGGGCCTGAGTCATGGCCCACAAACAGATCCAATAAGATGCCATAGACATAGCGCCACCGCCAATGGCAACGAACCAATGCTGAGTTAAGCTCACTACAAACACCTGAGGGTTATAGCGGTAGGCCCAAACAGTAGCGATCATGCCGTCTAAAAAGAACATCCACACCACAAAGCTATTGAGGTGACCTATTTGACTCACTGTATAGCCGTCTACCATGGTGTAGCCAGCAATCCACAACCCAGTTACGACAGCGTAATAAAAGCCTGCAGTTAATGGTTTTCCTCGCTTAAAGCGAGCCAAAATGGCTACTCCACTGGTAATTAGTAACACTGCTATAATCTGAATTCGGGTAAATTCTGCGCCAAAAAGCACCAAGCTAGCTAGGAGAACCCATACTGGGCCGCTACCTCTAGCAATAGGATAAACTTGGCCAAAATCACCTTGGGTGTAGGCTTTCACCAAAAACACCTTATAACCAAAGTGTAGCCCTAAAGTGCCAATCAACCAGGGCCACATTTGAGCCGGTGGAAAATCTACAAAGGGTATTAGGATTAAGGCCACAATGCTGATGCACACCATAATTAATCCCATAGCAATAATGGGTTCAGCATTTATTTTAACTAAGGCATTCCAGCCAGCATGCAACGCAGCCGCTAGCAACACTGCAAAAAATACTTCTAGGGGCATGCGTTTAAAGCCTTTATGATTTTTGACTCAAATAATGGGCATAAATTACCGCAAGAGCCGCAGAGGCAAGCCTAGCTGCCGGGGGGTCTGCACGAGAAGTAAGCATTACAGGCACCCTCGCCCCCATCAACACGCCCGCTGCAGTAGCACCATTAAAATACACCATTTGTTTAAAGATAGCGTTGCCTGTTTCGATATTGGGCACTAAAAGCACATCTGCATAACCTGCAACAGGGCTGTCTATACCTTTTAATCTAGCGGCTTCTGGCGACACAGCACCATCAAAAGCTAAGGGCCCAAACACTTCAGCAGCAAGGTGATCTTGATCCAACATAGCCCCTAAGAGTTCTTTAGCATTAGAGCTAGAAGGCATTGCTTGAGTCACCACCTCTGTTGCTGACAGCAAGGCAATTTTTGGCTTTGTATTACCTAAAGCGTGCATAACGTCTGTTGCACCGCGCAGAATACTAAGCTGGGTCTTGGTATCAGGCAATACATTAACTACGGCGTCGGTAATACATAAAACACGACTATTGCCTGGCACCGACATATGAAATAAGTGGCTTAATCGTTCACCTGTTCTTAGCCCATGCTGTTTATTCAACAGTGCCCGAATGAGCACGTCTGTATGTACATTACCTTTCATCAATAGCTGCGCAGTACCTTGATGTATGCATTGCACTGCTTTTTCGGCTGCATCGCCTTCGCCATTACTGGCGATAAGCTTAAAGCTACTTATAGACCAATCAATAGCCTTTGCTGCAGCATGAATAGCAGTTTCATCACCCACTAATACGGGTACAATAATACCCGCCTCAAAGGCCAACTTGGCACTTTCTAAGGCCAGTTCAGAACCAGCATTAACGACAGCTGTCGTCATGGCTGGCAATGCTTGGGCTTGTTTAAGCAGTTGTGGTGGACATACTGGCGTTAGGTGACTAAGCATAAAAATAGGTTTCCAGTTAAACGGGTTTATGTCGCTGCGGCAACCGCAAACGTGGCATTAACTGAGACATCAGCATTCCTGCCAAGATTAAACCACATCCCAATAAACCTTTGGGTGGCAACACTTCGTTTAGCAGCAAAAAGCCACCTATGACAGCGAAAACGCCTTCTGAACTCAAAATAATAGCTGCGTGAGATGGGTGGGCATGCTGCTGTGCTATGGTTTGCAGGGTATACGCTATACCCGTAGACATCACGCCAGCAAATAAAAGTGGTACAGCTGTTGAGGCAATCATTTCCCAAGTAAGCTGTTCACTATACAAAGCCAAGCCCATGGCTAAAACACCTGCGACAAAAAATTGGATTAAAGACAACTTCACTGTATCCATTTTTGATGCAAGGTAGCCAATCATTAATACATGCCCGGCAAATGCCACTGCACAAATTAGCTGTAAGGTGTCGCCTTTACTAAGGGTAAAGTCTTCGTTAATGCTCAAAAGATACAATCCCCATAATGCAACAACAGCACCAACCCATGTACCTAAGCCAGTTTTCATACGGAAGAAAAGTCCAATCAGAGGCACAAAAAAGATATACATCCCAGTAATAAAGCCAGCCTTACCTGCAGTCGTGTATTGTAATCCCACTTGTTGAAACGTAGCCCCTACAAATAAAAGGAAACCAGCCGCCAAACCTCCCAACATTAATGTTTTGTTAGACGATTTAAGCTCATTCTCTTGATCAATAGTTTTAGCCTTATTCCTACCTATCCACAGCACCACAGGAACTAAAGCTACTACACCTATAAAAAAACGTAAGCTGTTGAACCAATGTGGCCCCATTGTTTCCATACCTACACGCTGGGCAACAAAGGCAAAACCCCATATACCAGCAGCCAGTAGCATTAGTAAATTAGCCTGTATGGCTATATTGTTCATATTTAACATCCTGGTTAATGTTCACTAAATTGGCTTTAGTAGGTATTCCGCTATGAAAGCGGAACATTGAGTCTTCGGCACAAATAAGTTGCACTTCTAGGTCCCGCACCAAAGCAATCCGCTGATGATAATCCTGCAATCCTGGGGCGCCAGGCTCCATTGCCACGTCTTTGGCTAAAGACAAGTAATCTTGATAATGCCTCGCTTCAGATTTTAGTAATGAGGAGTAGAACTTAGCCAAGGATTGGTCCAAGTGAGGTATCAGCGCATCGAACCGCTCACATGACCTAGCTTCAACAAACGCGCCCACTATTAAGGTATCCATTAACTTAGCTGGCTCATGTGTACGCACTAGGTGCCGCAGCCCACCAACATAGCGACAAGCATCTAGGTGATCATAAACGATGCCACGCTGCCGCATTATTCGGCAAACTTGTTCAAAGTGGATCAGTTCTTCTTTGGCCAGGCGCGACATTTTAGTCAGCAAATTGGCGCGAGTTGGATGACGAAACATCAACTGCATAGCCGTTGATGCGGCTTTCTTCTCACAATGAGCGTGGTCGATAAGCAACAAATCTTGTTCTTGTAACGCTTTTTCAACCCAGGCTCTGGGGGTACTACACCCTAAAAACTGCTTTAGTTCCGATAGTGGCACAAACTTAACCTAAGACTAATTGTATAAACGAGCCGCATTGTACCCACAGAGACTAACAGCGTCTAGGACTACCCACCTAGGGATTACCCATGTTAAAAAAATGGCCAATAAATACACTGTATAGATAGAAATTATTAGTAACAATATCAATAAGTTAAACTTATTAACTAAACTAATGCACCTGCCCTATAACTAGAGATAAGCAGGCATTTATGATACCATTAGGGGAAATATACCAGTTAAACTGATCATCGCTTTGAACCATCGACATTTAAGGTTCAAGGCCATTAGAGGCTAGACCATGTTAGAAGCTTACCGTACCCATATTGCCGAGCGAGCCATCCAAGGCATCCCCCCGGAGCCACTTAGTGCAGAACAAACAGCCGAGCTTGTTGAACTACTAAAAAACCCACCTACCGGTGAAGAATCTACACTAATGGATTTGCTACGCAATCGTGTGCCTGCTGGGGTTGACCAGGCCGCCTACGTAAAGGCGAGCTTTTTGTCAGCCATTACCACAGGTGACGTAACGTCTAGCCTAGTGAGCCCGGTTGAGGCAACCGAAATTTTAGGTACCATGTTGGGCGGTTACAACATTGAAGCACTGATTGCCTGCTTAGATAATGACGATTTAGCAGCCACTGCAGTTACAGCACTGTCTCATACTTTATTAATGTTTGACGCCTTTCATGACGTCGATGAAAAAGCTAAAAATGGCAACGCTTATGCCATGCAAGTGATGCAGTCTTGGGCGGCTGGCGAATGGTTTACTTCCCGCAAGCAGCTAGAAGACAAGATCACCTTAACCGTATTTAAAGTGACTGGAGAAACTAACACTGATGACCTTTCCCCGGCACCAGATGCCTTTACTCGCCCAGATATTCCACTGCATGCCAATTCAATGTTCAAAATGGAACGCGATGGAATTAAGCCTGACGATCATGGCACTACTGGGCCTCTAAAACAAATTGAAACCATCAAAGCTAAAGGCTTTCCCGTGGTTTATGTAGGTGATGTTGTGGGCACGGGTTCTTCGCGTAAGTCGGCAACCAACTCAGTATTATGGTTCTTCGGTGACGACATTCCAGCAGTGCCCAATAAAAGAGCTGGTGGCTTTTGCTTTGGGTCCAAAATCGCGCCTATCTTTTTCAACACAATGGAAGATGCGGGTGCCCTGCCTATAGAAATGGACGTATCTAATATGCACATGGGTGATGTGATTGATATCTACCCATATAAAGGCGTTGTGTCTAACCATGAAACAGGTGAAGAGCTTAGCCACTTTGAGCTCAAAACTAATATTATTTTAGATGAAGTTAGAGCTGGTGGACGCATTCCACTAATCATTGGCCGTGGACTTACAGACCGAGCCCGCACCGCACTGGGAATGGCTGCGACAGATGTTTTCCAGGTGCCTAAACCCCCTGTAGACTCTAGCAAAGGCTACACCTTGGCCCAAAAAATGGTGGGTAAGGCCTGTGGCACTTTGGGAATTCGCCCAGGCACTTATTGCGAACCAAAAATGACCACCGTAGGCTCCCAAGACACCACCGGGCCGATGACCCGTGATGAATTGAAAGATCTTGCTTGTCTAGGCTTTTCAGCAGACTTAACCATGCAGTCATTTTGCCATACAGCAGCCTACCCTAAGCCAGTTGATGTAAAAACCCATCACACACTACCTGACTTCATCATGAACCGTGGCGGTGTGTCTTTGCGCCCTGGTGATGGTGTTATCCACTCTTGGCTTAACCGTATGCTGCTGCCAGACACCGTAGGTACCGGCGGTGACTCGCATACTCGCTTCCCTTTGGGTATTTCTTTCCCTGCTGGCTCCGGCTTAGTTGCCTTTGCCGCTGCCACAGGTGTTATGCCCTTGGACATGCCTGAATCAATATTAGTGCGCTTTAAAGGTAAACGTAACCCAGGCATTACTCTGCGGGACTTAGTTCATGCCATTCCTTACTTTGCCATTGAACAAGGCCTACTTACCGTAGAGAAAGCAGGAAAAGTTAACGCCTTCTCTGGCCGGGTTTTAGAAATCGAAGGGTTAGAAGACCTCTCTGTAGAGCAGGCCTTTGAACTATCTGACGCTTCGGCAGAACGTTCAGCCGCCGGTTGCAGCATCACTTTAAATGAAGCTCCTGTCGCAGAATACTTACGTTCCAATGTAGTGATGCTTAAGTGGATGATCGCTGAAGGTTATGGTGACAAACGCACTATTGCTCGTCGTATTTTGGCGATGGAAGCATGGTTAGCTGATCCGCAGCTAATGCGTGCAGATAGTGATGCAGAATATGCTGAAGTGCTTGAAATTGACTTGGCAAAGATTAAAGAACCTATATTATGTGCGCCCAACGATCCAGACGATGCCCGTTTGTTATCCTCTGTTGCCGGCCAAAAAATTGATGAAGTGTTTATCGGTTCCTGCATGACTAATATTGGCCATTTCCGTGCAGCTGGTAAGTTGCTTGAAGCTGCTGGTGGAGCCATTCCAACACGTATGTGGATTGCGCCGCCCACTAAAATGGATGCCGCTCAGCTGTCTGAAGAAGGCTATTACAACATATTTGGCAAGGCTGGTGCGCGAATTGAGATGCCAGGGTGTTCCTTATGTATGGGTAACCAAGCGCGAGTTGCAGACGACTCTACCGTGGTATCTACTTCCACTCGTAACTTCCCTAACCGTTTAGGTACTGGCGCAAACGTATTTTTGGCATCAGCAGAACTTGCGGCTGTTGCTGGGGTCAATGGTAAGTTGCCTACTCCTAGCGAGTACTTTAAGTATGCAAATAAGCTAGACACCATGGCTGATGAAGTCTATCGCTACCTCAACTTTGACCAACTAGCAGATTATACTTCTGCTGCAGACAAAGTGATTCCAACGATAGAAGTTGCTTAAACGTTAATTAAGCTGCAGCGAAAAAAGCCCTTATTCTATTATAAAATAAGGGCTTTTTTGTCTCTTCATCACGTTTTAACAGTAATGCACTAGAGTTTTGCTAGAGCCTGAGCCAAATCCTGTTGAATGTCTTGGTAGTCTTCTAACCCCACTGACACCCTAATTAAGTTATCTTTTATACCAGCTAATGCACGGGATTCCTCTGTCATCTTGCTATGAGTGGTGCTAGCAGGATGAGTAATAGTGGATTTTGCATCACCAAAATTTCCAGTAATTGAAAACAGTTTCGTATCATCTATACAGCGCCATGCAGAAGACCTGTCACCTTTCACTTCAAAAGAAACCACCGCACCAAACAACCGTTGTTGTTGTTTTGCCAGCTCGTGCTGGGGGTGACTTTCTAAGCCAGGGTAAAATACTCGCTCTACTTGAGGTTGCCCTTCTAGCCAACGTGCTAGCTTTACGGCACTGGAACAATGGGCTTGCATGCGCAAAGACAAGGTTTCTAAACCATTAATAAACACCCATGCGTTAAATGGGCTCATAGTAGTGCCCACGGTACGTAAAAAGCCAAACACAGGCTCCATATGCTCTTCACTGCCTATGGCTACACCACCAACACAGCGACCTTGGCCATCTATGTATTTAGTTGCTGAGTGCATTACAATATCAGCACCTAGTGCTAATGGGTTTTGCAATACTGGAGTGCAAAAACAATTATCAACCACTAGTAGCGCATTGTGACTGTGAGCTAACAAAGCTAAAGCAGCAATATCACCCACTTCTCCAAGAGGGTTAGAAGGCGACTCTAAAAATAACGCTTTAGTATTAGGCTGAATAGCGGCCTGCCAGGCTTGGCTGTCGGCAGGGCTAACATAAGTAGTGCTGATTCCTAGCTTAGCAAGAACATTGTCAAATAAACCAACAATAGAGCCAAAAATACTGCATGACGAAACAATATGATCACCTTGCTTAAGGTGGCCTAAAAAGATACTTGTAAGTGCAGCCATACCTGAACTTGCTGCAACGGCTCTTGCTCCACCTTCCATAGCGGCTATACGCTGTTCAAAAGTGCGCACTGTTGGATTGGTGAAACGAGAATAGATATTACCCTCAGTTTTACCACTAAAACATTCAGACGCTTCCTCAGCACTGCCGTAGATAAAACTAGACGTGACATAAATGGCATCATTATGTTCTTGCTCTAAACCAGACATAGAGCCTGATCTAATGGCTTGAGTGCCTAACGCAGTCTTTTTTAAATGCTCTTTTTGGCGTTGCTGTCTTTGGTTTAGGCTTGTTTTTTTCATGTTACAACTTACTTTGCATATTAGTCGCCAGAGAAACGTCATCATCAATCACATTCACTTGATGCATGGTATTATCATTGCGCACAGCTTCCAAGTTAGCTAAATAAGCTTCATCCACATCACCCGTTACGTATTTCCCGTCAAACACAGAACAGTCAAAGTTAGCTATATCACTACCACCACCTTGGGTTGAACGAATCAAATCTTTAAGGTCCTGATAAATCATACGGTCTGCGCCAATAATATCACCCACTTCTGCATCAGTGCGGCCATAGGCCACTAGTTCATCAACAGATGGCATGTCGATACCATATACATTGGGGAAACGCACAGCAGGCGCTGCAGAAGCAAAATAAACTTTTTTGGCCCCCATTTCACGTGCCATTTCTATAATCAGGGTTGACGTGGTGCCCCGCACAATAGAGTCGTCCACTAACAATACATTTTTACCGCGAAATTCAAGCTCAATTGGATTTAGCTTCTGACGCACAGACTTTTGCCGCTGAGTTTGCCCCGGCATAATAAAAGTACGGCCAATATAACGATTTTTAATATAGCCTTCACGTAATTTCACCCCAAGCTTACTAGCAAGCTCAACAGCAGACGTTCGGCTGGTGTCAGGAATGGGGATCACTACATCAATGTCGTGATCTGGCCAATCTCGTAATATTTGATCCGCCAGGTATTCACCCATTTTTAAGCGCGCTTTGTAAACAGAAATACCATCCATGACAGAATCTGGCCTAGCCAAATACACGTATTCGAATAAACATGGAGACAGCATTGGGTTTTCTGCACACTGACGAGTAAATACCAGCCCACCCTCGGTTATGTAGATACACTCGCCAGGCTCTAGGTCACGCACCATGGTGTACCCGGCAGAGTCTAGAGCAACACTTTCAGAGGCAACCATATATTCTGTACCCAGTTCAGATTCACGCTTACCATAGCATAATGGGCGAATTCCAAACGGGTCGCGCATGCCCACAATGCCAATACCGGTAATCATGGCTATAACCGCATAGCCTCCTACACAGCGTCGATGTACCTGACGCGCAGCATAGAAAATATCTTCTTCGCTAGGGACTAACTGGCCAATCCGTTGAAGCTCATGGGCAAATACGTTAAGCAGCACTTCAGAGTCTGAATTAGTATTAACGTGGCGTAGATCAGACTTAAATATGCTTTCAGAAAGCTCTTTAGCATTGGTTAAATTGCCGTTATGAGCTAAGGCAATGCCATAAGGCGAGTTAACATAAAAAGGTTGCGCTTCAGCAGCGCTAGAGCTTCCAGCTGTGGGATAACGCACATGGCCAATACCCATATTACCCACCAAACGTCGCATATGCCGGGTACGAAAAACGTCTCGTACCAAGCCATTATCCTTGCGTAGAAAGAACCGGCCATCATGGCAGGTCACCATTCCAGCAGCATCCTGACCACGGTGCTGCAAAAAAGTCAGGGCATCATAGATTTCCTGATTAACATAAGACTTGGCAACAATACCAACGATACCACACATGCTTAAACCCTCATTACAACGCTATAGGAGCGCTGGCGGCAACAGGTCTAATAGACCAGAAGCACTACTCGACATTTTATAGGACCACTCATCAACCAAGATAAAGTGAGGAATAATCAAAGAACTCTGCCACCATGTGTCGTTGCTTACTGGTGTTAGTGACAACAGAGACACCATGACAATCACCAACAAACAACCCCGCACAATACCAAACACCATACCAAATAAACGATCTGTACCCGTTAGACCTGTAGCAGAAACTAAACGAGAAAAGACATTATTGATAAGTGCACCAACTACTAGAGTGGCAGCAAACAAAATAGCAAACGCAGCAATCAAACGAAACTGCGGCTGGTCGATCCAGTCGATCATAAAACCACTTAGTTTGAACGAAAATAAACGTGCAACAAAAAAAGCTGCCACCCAACTCGCCAAGGACAGTAGTTCTTTAACGAAACCACGTAGCAAACCAAAAACGCAAGAAACAGCGATTATGGCAACAAGTATCCAGTCAAAAACGTTGAGGCTTTCCATACATAACCTTGATTAAACGACCCGTTAACATGCTTAAGAAGAGCGGCCTGCTATAGCTTCTCTACTTCATATAAAGTGACCATGCCGGTCATTTTAAACTTATCTTTTAACTTTTCCTGTAAAGCTTCAGCTTTGGGCCTATCTAACTCTGGGCCCACAAGCACTTTAAAAAGCGCACCATTGGGCACCATATAAGCAGCAAAACCAGCCTTAATAACCTTGTCCTTTAACCGAGCTGCATTAGACCGCTTGCCAAAGTTACCTAATTGCACAACCCACCCAGTGGGCAACCCCTGTGGGTTCAGCAAACTATCACTTGGCTTAAGCTTGGCCATATTAGTATTTTGTGTGTTAGTGGTTGATTTTTCTACAGCAATAATTGGGCTCAACTCAATTACCTGTAAGCTGCTCGGATCAACAGTTTCCAAGGCATTGCCCACGTCAAGAGACTCAATTACATTAATCACCTCAACTTCAGGCATTGGAGGCTGTTGGTGGGTAGATTGGTATTGCTCTAGGCCTGCGCCATCTAGCCAAAATGGCAATATAATCGCAGCCAAGCTCAACAGCATGACACTACCTACAATACGATGCTTCACTGTTGCCTCCACTAATTTTTTCCTCTTTACGATAATGCTACTTAGGACTCAATAAAAGCCAGCACTGCTCCAACGGTTACAAACGAACCAAAGACGATTACCCTGTCTTTTGCTGACGCCATTGATATGGCCTGACTAAACGCTTTAACTGGGGTGTCGCACGCTGAAACTTGGGCAGCAACAACACCACATTTAGCTGTTTCTTCAGCAAGCACTGCACTGGATAAGCCCCTTATGCCTTGGCTGCTTGCAAGCATCCAGTGATCAAAGGTCTGGCTTAAGGCTGCAATGACTTGCTGATAGTCTTTGTCACCTAACATAGCCAATACAGCGATAGTTTTGCCATCGCAGGCTTCATTGCCTAAAGTAGTTGCTAAATTCTGCGCCGCTTGTGGGTTGTGAGCAACATCTAAAATAACTTGCTTGCCTTGCCATTCCAACCTTTGAAAGCGACCTATTAAACGCGCCTTAGTTAACCCCAAGACGATATCAGCAACCTTTATATCGTAGCTTAAACAGCTCACGGCCTGCACCACTGCTGGCATATTCATAGCAGGTAATTTGGTTTCAGGCAAGTTAACGGTTAAGCCAGAGCTATTACTCCAAGTGTGATTTTCAACTTTGAAGTCAACACCGTTCTGAAAACACTGAGCATTAATTTCTTGGGCATATTGAGCCACAGACGCCGGGCAGTCTAAGGCTCCTACAATGGCAGGTTTGTTAGCCCTATAAATACCTGCTTTTTCACGCCCAATCACATTGACATCATCACCCAGCCAATCTACATGATCCACCGAAATACTGGTAACAATGGCGACATCAGCATCAATGAGGTTCACCGCATCTAAACGACCACCTAAGCCTATCTCTAACACTGCAACATCTAAGTTTGCTCGTTGCATCAGATCAAAAGCAAGCAAGGCATTAAATTCAAAATAAGTCAGCACAGTAGCGACGCCAACTTCATCGAAACGAGCCTTATTTACGCGTTCAAAGCTTGCACACAAAGAAGCATCATCTACAGGTTTACCTTGAAACTGAATGCGCTCGTTAAAGCGCACAAAATGGGGTGATGTAAGGCTTGCATAAGTTAAACCAGCCTGTTCCAAAATGGAGGTTAAAAAAGCAACACTCGATCCCTTGCCATTAGTGCCAGCTACCGTGATCACTTGCTTGGCGATCGGTTCATCACCCAGTAATCGTTTAGACACATGTCGAATACGAGTGAGGCCCATGTCAATTTCATGGCTTGGGTGCTGCTGCTCTAGCCAAGTAAGCCATTGGCTTGCTTGGTGAAAGGCGGGGGTTTGTGACATCAAAATTAAGCTTCTATAACCAGCGCAGGCTTTTGAGTCATGGCACTTAACAAACGTCCCACTGTGGCACGCATATCGTGACGAGAAATAATCATGTCAATGGCTCCATGATCGAGTAAAAACTCACTTTTTTGAAAACCGTCAGGCAACGTTTCACGGACAGTTTGTTCAATTACACGCGGCCCAGCAAAACCCATTCGGGCCCCAGGCTCAGCAATATTTAAATCTCCCAGCATAGCCAAACTAGCTGAAACCCCACCATACACAGGGTCAGTAAGCACAGAAATATAAGGAATGCCTTGCTGCTTTAGCTTTTCTAGGGCTGCACTTGTTTTAGCCATCTGGAACAAAGACGTTAAGGCTTCCTGCATGCGTGCGCCACCAGATGCTGAGAAACACACTAGAGGGATTCCCTGCTCCATACTTACATTTGCCGCTCGCACAAACCGTTCGCCAACCACAGCGCCCATAGATCCACCTAAGAAGTTAAACTCAAAGGCAACAGCAACTATATCTAAGCCTACCAATTTGCCTTTCATAGCTACTAGGGCATCTTTTTCTTCTGTGGCTTTTTGAGCTGCGGATAAACGATCTTTGTATTTTTTTACATCTTTAAATTTTAATTTATCAACAGGTTCTATTTCTGCCGCTATTTCAGTACCAGAGTTGGCATCTAAGAACATGGTCAAGCGATCACGAGCAGGAACACGCATGTGATGTTCACATTTTGTGCATACTTCTAAATTCTTTTCCAATTCTGGCTTATATAAAGCTGCCGCACATTTTGGGCATTTTTTCCACACGCCTTCAGGAATGTTGCTGCGCCTGTCTTTATTACCTAGGTTGGTCAAAATACCAGCAGGAACAATTTTATCTAACCAGCTACTCATAACTTCTCCCATCGCGACCGGCAGTCACAGTGTCGGCGTATTAATTTTATTAAACAGCAGTGTCCATGGCTTGGCGCATTTCTGATAAGGTTAGAACGACTTGCGCACAGCCTTTTTCTGGATCACTAGCGTTGTCTCCCAACGCATTAACCAGCACACTGCCTACCACAACCCCGTCAGCTATTTGGGCTACACGGGCAGCTGAATCTGCATCTCTAATACCAAACCCCACACCTAAAGGTAACTGGGTGTGTTGCTTAACCAAGTCTAATTTTTCTGCTACAGCGTCTGTGTCTATTGCAGCAGCGCCTGTGACACCCTTTAAAGAAACATAATACATATAACCACTACCAGCAGCACAAATTTTCTTGATACGTTCTTCTGTCGTGGTTGGCGTAATGAGAAAGATAGCATCTAAACCTGCTTGGCGAAGGTCTTTACCAAAATCTTCACTTTCCTCTGGCGGCAAGTCTACTAGCAAAACACCATCCAAACTGACCTTTTTGGCCGTCGCTACAAAGACATCGTAACCCATCTTTTCTACTGTGTTTAGATAACCCATCAACACTACTGGAGTGGTGTCATTTTGCTCTCTAAACTCTGCCACCATGGATAAAATCATAGCCAGCGAAGTTTTATGGGCCAAGGCCCTTTCACAGGCAAGCTGAATTACAGGGCCATCTGCCATCGGGTCTGAAAATGGAATACCTAGCTCTATAATGTCCGCACCCACAGACACCATCTGGTGCATTAACCCCACGGTTACTTGAGGGTTAGGGTCACCAGCGGTAACGTAGGGAATTAAGGCCTGACGACCTTGGGCCTTTAGGGCGTCAAAGCAAGCTGCTATACGACTCATGATTTCTTTCCTTAAACTTTAATGCCGTCGATATCGGCGACGGTTTGCATATCTTTATCACCACGACCAGACAAGTTAACAACAATTGTTTGATCTGGACGCATTTGAGAAGCCAATTTACACGCATAAGCAACAGCATGACTTGACTCAAGGGCCGGTATAATACCTTCAAGCAAGCATAGCTCCCTAAAAGAATCCAAGGCTTCAGTGTCTGTGGCTATGACATATTCGGCACGGCCAGTGTCTTTTAAGTACGAATGCTCTGGGCCAACACCTGGGTAATCCAAACCTGCAGAGACTGAGTGAGTAGGCAAAATTTGCCCATTTTCGTCACTCATTAAATAAGTACGATTACCATGCAAAATACCAGGCGTGCCCGCTGAAAGTGGCGCAGCATGACGACCAGACTCCAGACCGCTACCACCTGCTTCTACACCGATTAGACGGACATCTTTGTCCTCAAGGAAAGGATGGAACATGCCAATCGCATTTGAACCACCACCTACGCATGCTATAACAGCATCGGGTAACCTGCCTGTTCGTTCAAGGGTCTGGCGACGCGCTTCGCGACCCATAATACTTTGGAAGTCCCTTACTATTTTTGGGTAAGGATGCGGGCCTGCAGCAGAACCAATAATGTAATAGGTATTATCAACATTAGTTACCCAGTCGCGCATTGCCTCGTTCAAGGCATCTTTTAGGGTTTGGGTACCCGAAGTCACACCAACAACAGTCGCACCTAAAAGTTTCATACGATAAACATTTTGTGCCTGTCGTCGAATATCTTCAACGCCCATATAAACCACACACTCTAAACCCAGACGAGCAGCCACAGTGGCACTGGCAACACCATGCTGGCCTGCACCTGTTTCTGCAATAATCCGGGGCTTGCCCATATGTTTCGCTAGCAGAGCTTGGCCAATGGTGTTATTAATCTTGTGAGCACCTGTATGATTCAGGTCTTCCCGCTTCAGGTAGATTTGCGCCCCGCCATAGGTCTTTGTTAACCGTTTAGCATGGTAAAGCGGCGACGGCCGACCCACATAGTGAGCCATGTCTAAATCAAATTCAGCCTGAAATGCAGGGTCTTGCCACAAAAGATCATAGGTATCACTAAGTTCATCTAATGCTGCAAATAGAGTTTCTGATACAAAACGTCCGCCATAGGGCCCGAAATGGCCATTAGCGTCTGGCAATACTGATGCTTTAGTCACTAGATGTTCCTTTTATTTCAATATGGTTTGATAATTGTGAAGGTAAATACGATAAATAGGGTTTTGCTTGGCGCATAAATGCCGCAATCTTAGCATGATCTTTAACGCCTTTGTGGCTTTCAACACCGCCACTTACGTCAATTGCCCAGGGATTAACTTGCTCGATCGCCAGTTGCACGTTTCGAACATCAATGCCACCTGCCAGCACCACATCTGCAGTAATATCTTCAGGGATGCGATGCCAATCAAACTGGTCGCCTGTGCCACCAGGTACACCCGCCTTATAGGCGTCTAGCAATAAGCCTTGGGCACGACTATAACATTGCCTTTGCTGATGTAAGTTAATGTTTGGGCGCATTCTCACAGCCTTAATCCAAGGCAGCTGGAACTGATCGCAAAACTGCGCTGATTCTTCACCATGAAACTGCAAGAGAGAAAGTGGTACTTGAGAAAGGATGTGGTCTATTTCTGCAGCTGTAGCATCTACAAACAAACCTACGCAAGAAACAAAGGGGGGCAAGGCGCAAGCGATCTCTGCGGCAGTGGCAATATCAACAGCTCGAGGACTTGGCGGGTAAAAAACTAAACCAATAGCGTCCGCCCCAGCTTGTGCAGCAAAAACTGCATCATTTGCTTGGCGAAGGCCACATATTTTTACGCGAGGTTGTGTCACAATGAATCGCTGCTATTGATCGCTAAAGGTATAAAATTCACCCGCCAATGGTAGCAGATAATTCAGCCTTGTGGCGCACTATATAAGCTTATTAAGTCACTCTTTTACACATTTATCCAAGGCGCTAAAAAATGTGGCCCTAGCGGTGTCTGCGGCAAATTAAAAGCATCATCATACTCGGCATCTACAAAGTACAAGCCATAAGGTTTTGCCGTTGCTGCACTGACCCGCCGATCCTTTGCAATTAGCACCTCCATTGCCCACTCTGGAGGTGCTTCACCCGCACCAATTTTCATCAATAATCCTGCAAGGTTGCGAATCATGTGATGCAAGAATGCATTAGCACGTACATCTAACACAATATAATCTCCTGCAGCTATAACATTTAAATGGTGCATGGTACGTATGGGGCTATTGGCCTGGCAAGCAGCTGCTCGAAATGAACTGAAGTCGTGGGTGCCTACTAGGTGAGCAGCAGCCTTTTGCATGCTCACAATATCCAGAGGGCGGTAGTTCCAAGTCACCTCCTTATCCATCAACGCTGGCCTTAGGGCATGGTTATAAATCACATAACGGTATCGACGGGCGGTAGCACTGAAACGTGCATGGAACTTTTCATCTACCGGCTGTGCCCATTGAATAGCAACGTCATCTGGTAAATTCATATTGCCACCATGTGTCCATGCGCGCAGTGGCCTTTGCGCCACAGTATCAAAATGCACAACTTGAGCACTAGCATGGACCCCAGCATCTGTGCGCCCTGCGCACATCACCTTTATCGGTTCGTTAGCCACAATACTAAGGGCATCTTCTAGCTTTTCTTGGACACTGATGTGCCCACTGGGCTGGCGCTGCCAACCATGATAGTAGCGCCCATTGTAAGCAATACCTAGAGCAATACGCTGCTTGTCTTCAGCCAAAAATTCAGACGCGTCTGCTTTAAATGTTGTGGCCATATAACCTTAGACCTCGTTAATGTTAGATAATAAAGCACTGGCTTTAGCTTGCTGTTCTGCATCACCTTGGTTGAGCACTTGGCGCAACATTGCTCGGGCTTTTTGCAGGTCTCCCATATCACGATAACTTAAGGCAAGATCTAATTTGGTATTCATCTCTTCATCATGAGACAAGTAATCCACAGGCTCATCAGCTTGGTTATGCATTAGCTTTTGGCCGCTCAACATCGACTCAACGTCAGCAGACAAGTGCAATTGATCATCCTGAATTTTAGCATTTAAGCCTTGGTCCATTGCCTGGGTTTCGTCTCGCTCTTGTTGCTGCAGCAATTCTTCAATAAAGCTACGCTCTGGCATGCCACCTCGCACTATTTTTACACCTTGGTCCATATTGTCAGTTTGCGTATCTAGGTTAGTGGCATAATCATCCAATGACTGATGTGCTGTTGGCTGCTCTTCAAATACTTTTGAGTGGATTCTACGCTCTGGAACCCCCCTCCTACCACGACTTATAATCCACCAAATAATTCCAGCCATAAACAATACTGGTAGCAACAAAAACCCTAACACTTGCACAATACTGCGCCACTGCGATGTCTGTACACTTTTTTCATTTACGTCATTGGCTTGCACGACAGAAGCGATAGTGGTTTCTGTTTTAGCCAAGGCCTGCTTGGCCTGCGCTAAATCCTGTTCTGTTTGATTAAGGTCTGCTTGTTTTGTTTCAAACTTTATATCTAGTGCTAACATACTGGCTTCAATTTGATCTTTCTGCTGGCTCAGGCTTTTAATATCCTGCTGCTGAACAGCTAAGCCCTGAGCTAGATTTTCATTCGTTTTGGCAAGCAACTCTTGTTGTGATAATGCCAGACTATGATTGACTTGGAGGCCTTTCACTTCGGCTTGTAGAATTTGTGACTGACTCGCCAAACTATTAAGCTTGATCTGCTGGTTTTGCACTTGTTGCTCAACACCTTGTACATTTTCTTCCTCTAGCTTAAGCGCCTTAGGCTGGTTTTTTGTCAGTTTTTTCTGCTGCAGCTTTACTGGCGCAGGAACCAAAACATCATAAGCAGCTTTGGCTTGTTTAGCTGTAAGCGAATTTAGTTCATTTAAAGTAGGCAAAAGCAGCTTACTGTTGGCCATTACTTGGCGAATATCACCATTTTTATAGGCAGTTGGGTTACCCCTATAGAGGCTAATTAATGTCTGCCAAGGGCTGATACCTTTTGGGCTATTGTTGACTGCAATTCGCCACAAATTTTGACCTGGCTTAACGACTACCCAGACTGGCGCTTGAAGAACGGGGTCTTCTTTAACAGCACTTGTTTCAGAGGCCACCAACTGAATTAGGGCTTCTTCCACTACTATTTCTGCCTCGATCGCCTGCACTAGAACCCCTGATGCTGCAGCAGTTAGGTTAATTGGCTTTAACGGAGCTTGCTCCTGTTCGGCTTTCTCTGCCACCTGCTGGGGTGCTACAAAACTAGGTAACTTGATGGCGTACTCTGCTAACAACCTGTCACCTAAATGATCAACTTCAAAGATAAAACTTAACTGGCTTTGTTCCACAGGCTGCTGCCCTGTAACCTGCACTAGATAGTTACCTGCATCATTAACAATATTGACCTCTAACTCAGAATACCAATCTTGATAAGTTAAACCAGCTGCTCGAAATTGGGCCTTACCTGCCATACTAGCCACCATAGAACCCGGCAGAATACCTTCTACTTCAATTAATTCAATATGTAATTTCAAAGGCTGCAACACAGTTGAATCTAGGTGTATTTGCCCAAGAGCAATAGACTGGGCGTTTGCACTTAACAAAATACTTGTGAAGCCAAGAAGATATAAAAACGGTTTCATTTTTGTGGATATCATATGCACTGCTACTCCAACTACGTGAATTGTTATTGTCGCAGCCTTAGGGCCACAAAAAAAGGCGCCTAAGCGCCTTTTCACAGATTTTTCTACTCAGGCTTCTAACAAAATCCGTAACATGCGACGCAAAGGCTCAGCTGCACCCCACAAGAGCTGGTCACCAACAGTAAAGGCTGACAAGTATTCAGGCCCCATGTTGAGCTTACGTAAACGGCCCACAGGCACTGTCATAGTGCCTGTGATTTTAGCTGGTGTGAGTTCGGCCATAGTTAGGTTACGATCATTAGGGATCACCTTAACCCAATCATTGGCCGCGGCAAGCATATCTTCAATCTCATCTAGCGGCACATTTTGCTTCATTTTAATAGTTAATGCTTGGCTGTGGCAGCGCATTGCACCCACACGAACACACAAACCATCTACCGGGATAATATCTTTAGTACGACCTAGAATCTTGTTAGTCTCAGCTTGAGCCTTCCACTCTTCACGGCTTTGGCCGTTATCTAACTGAGAGTCTATCCAAGGAATCAAACTACCAGCCAAAGGTGCACCAAATTGGCTAGCATCATTATTGCTAGCATTAATGGCTAGAGACACCTTGCGATCAATTTCTAAAATTGCCGAAGCAGGGTCTGCTAACTCATCAGAAACAGCTGCGCTGACGTAACCCATTTGCTTCAACAACTCTCGCATGTGCCGAGCGCCCCCGCCAGAAGCTGATTGATAGGTCATAGCAGACATCCACTCAATTTGATCAGCTGCAAACAACCCACCCAAGGCCATCATCATTAAGCTTACAGTGCAATTGCCACCAATAAATTCGGTTTTACCTAGAGCCAAGGCCTGATCAATAACATTACGGTTAACTGGATCTAATACAATGACGCTGTCATCTTGCATTCTTAAGCTAGATGCTGCATCAATCCAGTAACCTTTCCAACCCGCTTTACGCAGAGGTCCAAAAACACGATCAGTGTAGTCACCACCTTGACATGAAATAATGATATCCATTGTTTTAAGGATGTCTATGTCATGAGCGTCTTGTAATACTGGCGTTTGCACACCAAAGTCAGGCGCAGCTTGACCAGCTTGAGACGTGGTGAAAAATACTGGTTCGATTAATTTCAGATCGTTTTCTTGCTGCATCCGCTGCATCAACACTGAGCCAACCATACCACGCCAACCTACGAGTCCTACACGCTTCATGTTCTAAACCTTTTCCTTAAAACTACTAAAATTAATCTATCTTTACCACGTACTATATTAACCTTTAACTAGTGCATAAACTACCGCATCACCCATGGTTTTTGTATCTACTGTTCGATTACCATCAGAGCTAATATCTGCAGTACGAAGCCCCTGATCCAACACTTCACTGACAGCAGCTTCTATGGCATCTGCTGCCAAACCTTGATGTAAGGTGTAACGTAACATCATCGCCGCTGATAAAATTGTCGCCAAAGGATTAGCTTTCCCTTGGCCAGCAATGTCTGGAGCTGACCCGTGGCATGGCTCATACATCCCTTTGCCTGCCTCATCTAGCGAGGCTGAAGGTAACATACCAATAGACCCAGTAAGCATAGCCGCCGCATCAGACAATATATCGCCAAACATATTGCCTGTAACCATGACGTCAAATTGCTTAGGTGCGCGGACTAGCTGCATGGCAGCATTATCAACGTACATATGACTCAACTCTACGTCGGGGTAGTCTGTGGCCATCTCATCCATAATTTCACGCCATAGTACGGTGACTTCCAATACATTGGCCTTGTCTACTGAACACAATTTACCACCCCGGGCGCGAGCAGCTTCAAAAGCCACTTTACCAATGCGACGAATCTCTGATTCTGCATAGACATAGGTGTTGTAACCCTGTCGCTCTCCATTATCTAACACACGAATCCCACGTGGTTGGCCAAAATAGATACCACCCGTTAACTCCCGCACAATAAGAATATCTAACCCCGACACAATTTCTGGTTTTAAGCTAGAGGCATCGGCCAATTGTGGGTATAAAATAGCAGGACGTAAGTTACCAAATAAATTTAAGTTTGAACGCAGGCCCAGCAAACCTTTTTCAGGTCGAATCGCCATCTCCAAACCATCCCACTTAGGGCCACCAACGGCACCTAACAAAATAGCGTCTGCCGCTTTAGCTGCATTTAACGTTGCCTCAGGTAATGGGCTTCCTGTCGCATCAATAGCACTGCCGCCTACCAAAGCGCTAGTGATTACCAAGCCCAAATTAAACTTAGCGTCTGCGGCAAGCAGCACTTTTTCTGCTTCGGCTACAATTTCTGGGCCTATGCCATCACCTGGCAAAACTAATACATTATGTGTCATGTGTTTCATCTCGAATCAAATAGGTATTTATTGTATTAACTGCCTAATCGGCAAACAACCAAGGGGCCTGTTGACGACGTTTTTGTTCATAGCGTTGGATGTTACTGGTTTGTTCTAACGTCAAACCAATGTCATCTAAACCATTCAGCAAACAATGGCGCCTAAAGCTGTCAATAGAAAAAGCAATGTCGCCTGCACTAGAACCAGAAATTACCCCGTCCTTAAGGTCAACTGTCAACTCAAATCCAGGCTTGGCTTGTGTGTCTGAAAATAGCTGATCTATTTGCTCATTTAATAGCGTAATTGGCAAAACTCCATTCTTAAAACAGTTATTATAAAAAATATCAGCAAAGCTTGGCGCAATAATACAAGAAATGCCAAAATCTAATAACGCCCAGGGCGCATGTTCCCGGCTAGAACCACAACCAAAATTATCCCTTGCTAAGAGTATCTTAGCTCCCTTATAGCGTGGTAAATTAAGCACAAAGTTAGGGTTAATAGGCCTTTTAGATGAATCTTGGTCTGGTTGACCTTCATCTAAATAACGTAATTCGTCAAATAAATTAGGCCCAAAGCCAGAGCGTTTAATTGATTTTAAAAACTGCTTTGGGATAATCATGTCCGTGTCGACATTGGCTCTATCCAAAGGCGCTGTGATGCCTGTTAACTGAGTAAATGCTTGCATCTTATACTGCTCCTTTGTGTATTATAAATTGAAGGTGCGAACATCTACAAAATGTCCTGCAATGGCAGCAGCAGCAGCCATTGCAGGACTTACTAAATGAGTCCGCCCACCAAAACCTTGACGGCCTTCGAAGTTCCGGTTAGACGTGGATGCACAGTGCTCACCCGCTCCCAACTTGTCTGCATTCATTGCTAGGCACATAGAGCAACCTGGCTCGCGCCACTCTAGTCCAGCATCGGTGAAGATAGTATGCAATCCCTCAGCCTCTGCTTGCGCCTTAACTAACCCCGAACCTGGCACAACCAACGCTTGCTTTAAGGTTTTGGCTACTTGGTGACCTTCTACTACTGCAGCAGCAGCCCGTAAATCTTCAATTCGGCTATTGGTACATGAACCAATAAACACACGATCTAAGTGAATATCAGTAATCGCCTGATCTGCTACGAGGCCCATATACTCGAGGGCACGGGTAATTCCTGACGCTTTAATATCATCTTTTTCTTTGGCAGGATTAGGTACATTGGCAAATACAGGAAGGACCATCTCTGGCGATGTACCCCAAGTAACTTGAGGTGCAATAGTAGCTCCATCTAATACGACTACATGATCGAATTCAGCGTCGGCATCGGAATGTAAATCTTGCCAGGCAACAACAGCTAAATCCCATTTTTCACCTTTGGGAGAAAAAGGACGGCCTTCTACGTAGTCAATAGTAGTCTGATCTACCGCTACCATGCCTACACGTGCCCCAGCCTCAATAGCCATGTTACACACGGTCATTCGGCCTTCCATAGTCATGTCTTCAAATACTTTACCACCAAATTCAATGGCATAACCGGTGCCACCAGCAGTGCCAATCACACCAATAATAGCCAATACCACATCTTTAGAAGTAATGCCTTCACCCAAATCTCCATCAACTCGGACTAACATATTCTGCGACTTTTTTTGAATAAGGCATTGTGTGGCTAATACGTGCTCTACCTCTGAGGTTCCAATACCGTGGGCTAAAGCTCCCATAGCACCGTGTGTGGCCGTATGGGAATCACCACATACCACTGTCATTCCTGGCAGCGTAGCACCTTGTTCTGGGCCCACTACATGCACTATACCTTGGCGCTCATCTTGCATTTTAAATTCAGTAATACCAAACTCATCACAATTATCACCTAAGGTAACTACTTGAATCTTAGACACGGGGTCTTCGATACCATCCACGCCAATGGCACGTTCATTAAAAGTCGTAGGCACATTATGATCTGGCGTAGCTAAATTAGTATCTATACGCCACGGTTTACGGCCTGCAATGCGCAACCCCTCAAAGGCTTGTGGTGAAGTTACTTCATGCAGCAGGTGGCGATCAATGTAAATTAGGCAACTACCATCGTCTTGTTGCTTAACAAGGTGGGCGTCCCAAAGCTTGTCATATAAAGTTTTACTAGCCATTTCTAATCCTAAAGGGATGTAAGTAATAAGAATTATACCTAGGCTATATCAATAACTCTAATTCCAATTAATTTATTTTACTATTCCCTTTAGTTATTTCATTTATCGATTCCAATGGTGCAGGCAAATAGGTATTCTTTACCAATGGATAGTCTCGCACTAAAAGCCTTTATGGCTGTTGCTCAACAGGGCTCGTTTTCACGGGCTGCAGATGAATTGTTCCTCACCCAACCTGCTGTGAGCAAACGCATTGTTAAGCTTGAAAACCAACTTAAAACCCGTTTATTTGATCGTATTGGACGAAATGTGTCCTTAACTATTGCTGGGCAACATTTGTTACCTAAAGCTAAGGCCATTTTAGAAGCTATGGAAAATACTGCAGACGAACTGACTAACCTGTCGGGTCGTGTAGGTGGGCGACTTAAAATTGCAACTAGCCATCACATTAGCCTGCATCGTCTACCCACACCCCTAGGAAAATTTATAGCACTCTACCCTCAAGTGGAGCTTGATATTCAGTTTGCTGAGTCTGAGGTGATTTACGAAGGGGTTTTACAAGGCCGATGGCAACTGGGAATTATTACGCTCAACCCAGAACCTCACGCTCAATTGCAGCAACGGTCTATTTGGCAAGATACTATGCAGTTTGTCGCCGCGCCAGAGCACCCACTCAGCCAACAAAATTGTGTAGATTTATCTCATTTAAGTAGCTTTCCTGCATTGCTAAGCAAAACCAACACCTTTACACGAAGGATCGTAGAACAAGATTTTGCAGCCCAAAACCTTGCTCTTAAAGTAGCCATGTCAACTAACAATTTAGATACCATTAGAATGATGGTGAGTATTGGTATGGGATGGAGTATTTTGCCTCAGACATTGATCAATTCGCAGATTAAGGTTATTGATACACTATCTAAACCCATTGTTAGGCAATTAGGTACTGTATGGCACCCACAGCGAAGCTTATCGAATGCTGCTGAGGCATTTATAGAGTTGCTGAAAACACCACAAACATAGCCACTTATTACAACATAAAATGTTTAATTATTTTTCTATAAAAAATATTCGTTAACAGGTGATTATCTTATTCCCAACAGGGCAAACGTAGTTTAGAATGCGCAAATTATATGAGGGATAATAGCCATACAACATTAGTTGTATAAAGCTATTTAAAAAAAATAATAAAGAGGCAGCTATGTCCGAAAAGAAACCTATCCGCTACGCTTTTTTGCAAATCCCTAATTACTCTATGGTCACCTTCTCGTCTGCTGTTGCCAGCCTTCGCGGTGCTAACTACATTAGCAAAGAAACGCTTTATGAATGGGAAGTCGTGTCGATGGACGGCGCACCCGTTACTGCAAGTGTCGGCTTCGAAGTGACCCCTACCATTCACGTTAATGATTTAAACTTAAATGGCTTAGAAGCCATCATCGTCTGTGGTGGCACTTATATAGATCGTGCCTATGATAAAAGCACCTTGTCTTTTTTACGCAAAGTAGCCAATGCAAAAATTAATATCGGATCTACTTGTACTGGCAGCTATTTATTAGCTGCCGCCGGGTTACTTGATGGCTATAAATCGACTATTCATTGGGAAAACCTTGCCAGTATGCGTGAAGAATTTCCAAACGTACTCATGTCATCTAACTTATTTGCCATCGATCGTGATCGATTTACCTGTTCTGGCGGAAATTCATCGTTAGATATGATGCTGCAGTTTGTAAGCAACCACCATGGTCCGGAATTAGCAGCAGCCGTGTCTGAAATGTTTATTATGGAGCGTATCCGAGACCACCACGATACTCAGCGCATCCCATTACGTTTGCACTTAGGCAATAGTCAACCTAAGTTAATTGAAGCAGTGGCCCTGATGGAGGCTAATTTAGAAGAAACGATCAGCTTAGATGATTTGGCACATTACGTAGGTGTCTCTCGTCGCCAGCTAGAGCGGTTATTCCAAAAGCACCTTAAGTGTGTACCGTCACGATATTATTTAGAATTACGCCTTAACCGTGCTCGCCAGCTTTTATTACAAACTAACCTCTCTATTATTGATGTTTCTTTGGCTTGTGGTTTTGTATCAGCACCTCATTTTTCTAAGTGTTACCGAGACTTTTTTGGCATTCCACCACGAGAAGAGCGCCGCCGCTTCTCACCGGGTCAAAGTGTGCGTGCAGCTGAAGAAAGTCTTAACAAAAGCAACCAGTCAAGCGCTGAAAAATTAGCTTTAGAGAGCATTTTGGAGAAGGCTGAGGAAAGCATCAACGCAGACACCCAAGATACCTTACCTGATCAATAGCCAGCTAATAAAACTCATGCATTGAGTATAGCTATCGCAAGCTCACTGCCAGGCAGTTCTAAGGCGGCGATCCAAACCATCATACCAATAAGTGATGCGGCAGTCAGCAGGTACCAAATTAGGCTAAATACTATACCGTAGGTATTGAGCTTAGGCTTAGGGTCTTGATCGAAATTATTCCAGTCGGCCAACAAATCAACTAAACCCATAATCCCAAAAAAGCCTATTAGTGCGAAGCCTTGGGTAAAACTGTAGCCAATTAATACCCCAGAAATCACCACCAGTCCTACATAGATGAAGCGACTTCGCCCAGAATACACCAAGGCTTTAACCACACGACCACCATCTAAAGGGTAAATTGGCAGTAGGTTCACCAAGTTGATCAATGCACTGACAGAGGCCACTAGGCCTACGAAATGATTGTCTGTAATCACAAACCCTATAAAAAAAGCCACACTCATAGCTAAGCCAAAAACAGGCCCCATCATCGCAATATAGAGCTCCTGCCAGTGTGTTTTTGGACTGTCACCTACAGCAACACCGCCAACAAAAGGAATAATGTAAATGCCCTTTGTAGGTATACCAAAACGTTTCATGGCTCGAATATGACCATATTCGTGGAACATTAAAATAGCTAATAGTGTCACTGCAAACTCAAAACTGAGCATAATAGTCCAGCCAGATAGCGCCATAGCCACCAGCGCCAACTTAAACACCTTAACACTCTTAAATAGCTTTAGGGCAATACCTATCATCACACCCATACGTGCACGATTATTCGTTTGCATGCTTGTTACCCTCTGCGTCGGCGACGTTTCTTGTCGCCATTTTCTGATTCAGCACTAGCTTCCTTAAGAGGTGGTAAAGTGACGACTTTTTCTAACTCTGGAAATGCGTCTACTTTGTTAGGAAACGCCATTGCATCGATAAACAATTGTTGGAAATCTGGTTCTACAGCCGTTTCAATTTTTTCAATACTGCGCACTACCTGTTCAATTTCTGCGCGTGACGCTTCGTTAAGCAAAGCGATACGGGCACCCGTGCCAGCAGCATTGCCAGCAGAAGACACTTCATTTAACGCACAGTCTGGAATCAAGCCTAAAACCATGGCGTACTTCACATCAATATGGCTGCCAAAAGCCCCAGCAAAACGAATACGATCTACCTTATCTACTTGCTGATACTGCATCAACAACTTAACCCCTGCGTATAACGCTGCTTTAGCTAACTGGATAGCCCGGATGTCATTTTGCATGATTTTCACAGCACCACGAGTTTCTGTGGATGGCATAATTTCATATGAAAAGGTTCGACCATCTGGCTGAATCCTAGGATTGGTAGCCGCTAAACTACCATCTATCACGCCATCTTGGGTGATCACCCCTGCTAAGTACATCTCTGCCACAACTTCAATAATGCCCGAACCACATATACCCGTAATACCCGTCTTTTCAATGGCTGTATCAAAGCCTTTTTCATCAGACCATAGTTCACAACTAATCACTTGAAAGCGAGGTTCCAAGGTGACCGAATCAATACGAATACGCTCAATGGCCCCTGCTGCAGCACGCTGACCACAGCTAATTTGGGCACCCTCAAACGCTGGCCCTGTGGGACTGGAACACGCAACTAGGCGATGTCGATTGCCCAATACAATCTCAGCGTTGGTGCCAACATCTACCAATAAGGTCATTTCGTCATGATTGTAAGGTTCTTCTGCTAAAACCATGCCTGCAGTATCTGCGCCTACGTGGCCAGCTATGCACGGCAACAAGTATGCACGCGCTTGCGGATTCAGATTTACACCCATATCACGGGCTAATATGTTCACTGCCATGTCTGTGGCCAAAGCAAAAGGCGCCCCCCCTAGCTCTATAGGATTAATCCCTAATAACAAATGGTGCATGATTGGGTTAGCAACAAAGGTAATTTCTAATAAATCTGCAGCTTCACATTCAACTTGTTTCACTAGGTCTGTCACTAAGCCATTAATCGCTTCGCGCACAGCATTAGTCATGTCCACTTCACCACCTGGATTCATCATCACATAAGACACCCGGCTCATGAGGTCCTCACCAAAACGAATCTGTGGGTTCATGACACCTGAACTAGCAACAACTTCACCACTAGACAAATTACATAGATGAGCAGCAATAGTGGTGGAGCCTACATCTACAGCAACACCAAAGATTCTGTCCTTTAAACCAGGCCAGAGGGCAACGATTTGCTTGCCTTGACGCACAGCAACGGTGACACCCCAATTTCCTACTCTTAAAATAGGTTGTATGGTGGCCAGCAGCGCCACATCATAGGAAAGATTAAGCAACTGCCAATCTGCTTCTAAGGCGTTCAACAGGCGTCTTAAATCACCTGAAGGGTCGTGCATGTCTGGTTCTTGTACTTCTACGTAGTAAAGACGCACCAAAGGGTTAATGTCTATGTCGTGGTGCTCAGCGTCCTTTCGAACCATCTGGTGATGCACTTGGCTTTCTGCTGGCACATCCACCACAATGTCATTAAGCACCTTGGTGTGGCAACTTAAGCGTCGGCCTGGCTTTAGTCCCCTGCGTTCTGCAAATTTAAGTTCTGGCGCAGTAATAGGCTCTAAGCTATCTGCAGTAGAGGTAATACCAAATTTGGCAAATTCACCTTCACTCACAAAAATTTGGCAACGACCACAAATGCCTCTTGCACCGCACACAGAGTCTATATCAACATTAAGATAACGAGCCGCTTGCAACAAGGGCGTACCCACAGGGAAACGACCACGTTTACCGGAGGGAGTAAATACTACTAAAGCATCATCGGTATTAGTTTGACTCATAAGGCCATCTCAATATTTTATGGTAAGGCTAGGTACAATTAGCCCTACATAATTAATGTTTTAAATTTACACAAAAAAGGGCCTATGAGGCCCATTTATTTATCCATCGCTCACCAATGCTGACCTAAACACTGCGACGACGACCACCCGTGCGGCCACCGCGAGAACCAACACCCACAGCATTTGGGTCACGATAGGCTTTAATCCAATCTTTACATTCTGGATCGTGGCCCATCATTAGGTTGCCACCACGCACACCCAGCATCACCTCAGGGTGCATCGGATTGATAATAGCAGAAGTCATACCCGAGGCAACAGCACAAGCAATAAACGCACAGTTTACGCCATTGCGGTTAGGCAGACCAAAACTAAAATTAGAGGCACCACATGTCGTATTCACTTTAAGCTCGGTACGCAGGCGGTGAACAAGCTCCATTACCTGACGTCCAGAAGTGTTGATGGCACCCACTGGCATAACCAAAGGATCTACCACAACGTCTGACGCTGGAATGCCATAATCAGCGGCTCGCTGAACAATCTTCTTAGCCACTTCAAAACGCACATTAATGTCTTGTGAAATACCTGTCTCATCGTTAGAGATGGCTACTACTGCTGCGCCATATTTCTTAACTAAGGGCAACACACGGTCCAAGGATTCATCTTCTCCTGTTACCGAGTTCAACAAGGCCTTGCCTTTATAAACTGCAAGACCTGCTTCTAGAGCCTCAATAATGGAGGAATCAATACATAAAGGCACATCAACTAAAGACTGAACCAATTGAATTGTTTTAGCCAAGATAGCGGGCTCATCAGCTAATGGAATACCAGCATTAATGTCTAAGATCATGGCACCTGCGGCAACCTGTGCCAATGCATCAGCTTCTACACGGCTGAAATCGCCATTTTTCATCTCTTCAGCCAATAGCTTGCGGCCTGTAGGGTTGATACGTTCGCCAATGACTGCGAAAGGACGATCAAAACCAATTACAACTTCTTTGGTAGCGGAGCTGATAATAGTATCAGTCATGTAAGATTCCTGCTTTAGGGTATAATAAAAGCCAGTCGCCTGGCCCAAAATTTAATTAAGAGTTAACTGTGAAGCTTTTGCCGTTCAGTTCAAAATAGCCATCTTGCACTTGGTACATCCATGCAGCAGATTTTTTTAAGCCACCTAATGGGTATAAGTGACACTGGGCAATCAAGCACTCTGGATCGTTATGCATGCCGGTCACTATATTGCGCATCAACTCACTGGGCTCTGAGGAAGGAGCGTTGACGTATTTACCCAAAAATGAGTCTTTAAGGCCCAGCTTCACCATATTCATCGGATTACGCGTTAAGAAACGCACCGATGCACCTACTCCGCAGTGAGCTGCATGACGCATAAGCGTTTTGATGGTAGCAATGCCAGGCACACCAATGTGTATCGGTAATTCATTGCCTGCTGCACGAATATCACGTTCCCATGCAAAAATAGGCTCTGCTTCAAACGCAAACTGTGTGGCTAAATATAAGCTCATGTCTGTTTGTTTAGCAAAATCGTTCTTTTCTTTTATTGCCAGAGCACACGCCTCTGGGCTGATATCGGGACTGCCTTCTGGATGACCGGCAAGGCCCATTTTCAAAATGCCATACTTTTCAAACAAACCCGTTTGTAGTACTTCTATTGATGACGCAAAATCGCCTACAGGTGTATTCACACCGCCACCGATTAATAAGCCTTCAGTGACCCCTGTTTCACCTTGTAGTAAAGCAAGATTTTCTTCCAAAAATTTTGCACAGGGAATAGACCGAGCCGCAAAATGCGGCACTGGGTTAAAGCCTTCGTCCTTGAGGCGGCGGACAGTGGAGACTGTATCTGCAAAGTCTGAACCTGGCAAAAAAGTTACGTATACGGTACAACCTGGGCGCAATAGTTGCCTGAAGTCAGCTACTTTAGCAGCACCACCTGGGGTCACTTCTACCGTAGTTTTTTGCATCAATTTAATAATGGCTTGTTTTTCTGCAACTGCATTTAACGCCATGGATACTTCTCCAAAAAAATAAGGCTAGATTTCCAGCCAATTACTCTGCGATGCCGCCAGCAGCCACTAATACTGCTAAACGCTCATCGGTGTACTCAGCTTCAAGCTGGCTAACAGTGGCTTCTAGTACAGCTTCTAAATCATCACCACAGCTTGTGGTATCACGACGCCATTCTGATAAGTAACCATCACTTCCATAAAGCCCAGAGCGCATTGCAGCTTTATCTACGGCTTTTTCGAAACGCTCTTCTAGTGGACGCTTTGCACTAGTACGACCTTGTTTAACTATTACTTGGGCTGGAATATCACGCCACATAACGATGGTTAGCTTGGCCATTTAATTACCTGTTCGGTGTAGTTACTGTAATGAGTATGCAGTTCTTCAGCCATTTGGCCGTATCCTGTTTCCACTCTCTCGTATTTTAAACCCAGTTTTTTTGCAGCCGCTTCAGCAAAATGATCGAGTTGCCGGTTCGGTTCCTGAACTAGGTAAACCAATTTTGTATAATGAGCAAACATCAGCTCAATAAGTTTAGGATGCTTGTTAAGACCCATACCTTCCATGATGAGTTGTTCAAAATTTTTGGCCAGGTAGTCAGTAAGGTAAAAGGTACCTAACTCCTGCTCAGACATGGCAGCAAAATTGTCACTGCCACTATAAAACTCATAACAGTGAGAGCCAGATAAACGCTGTATATTATACTTATCCAACACCTTATCTAACTGGCCTCCAGTGCCGCAATCACCAAACGCAGCAAATACATGATCATAATCTGCGGCGTAGGCTGCTAAACGATCTTCAACGGCGGCAGGGATTTTGTCTGGTTGATTATGCAATTCTGCTGGAATTTGCGTCACTTTCAAGTTTTGCCAGCCACTACTCTTGGCGACTGCCATAACTTCTCGAGCAATGGCGCCACAGGTAATGACCAGCAGGCTAGCAGGTTGCATGGGTTGCCCCTTTACCTTAACTAAGCCGCACGCTTGGCAGCGATAAATTTCTTCGCTGTCTCTACGGCTACCGCTGCATCACGGCAATACGCGTCTGCGCCAACAGCATCACCAAATTCTTCGTTAAGTGGCGCACCACCAACCAGAACAATAAAGTCATCCCGGATTCCCTGCTCTTTCATAGTGTCAATAACAACCTTCATGTACGGCATGGTAGTGGTCAGTAGCGCAGACATACCTAGAATGTCGGGCTTGTGTTCTTCTAGCGCGGCTAGGTACTTGTCTACCGGACAATTGATACCAAGATCGATCACTTCAAAACCTGCACCTTCCCACATCATCGCCACAAGGTTCTTACCAATATCATGGATATCACCTTTAACTGTGCCAATAACTGCTTTACCTACCGGCAGCGCACCAGTTTCAGCGAGTAATGGTCGAAGTATTTTCATGCCTGCTTTCATCGCATTGGCAGCCATTAAAACTTCTGGCACAAACAAAATACCGTCTCTAAAATCAACACCTACTATGTTCATGCCGCCTACAAGAGCGTCATTCAACACCCTGTCTGGCATCCAACCACGGCCCAACAATATGGTTGTACCTTCTGCAATTTCGTCTTCCATGCCGTCATAGAGGTCATCATGCATTTGCTCTGTTAGCTCTTCATCACTAAGGCTACTAAGGTCAAGATCTTCTTCAAACTGGTCTTCAGACATAGATTCAACTCCTGCAGGAAAAACGGCATTTCATCGAGGCTTCAACGAATGGCATTATATGGGCGCTAGATTATCTAGGATGACCATTTTGAGCTAACTTGCCTACGACAGAGCATTATCGAAACGCGACCCATTGGGCTGCCGTCGACTAGTCAACACAAATCTATGATACCACTAGCAAACCCTTGCCTTACTTGAGCATTACCCATGTACCCTGAATTATATTCAAGTGATACTGCAGATCGTTCCACATCAGTAGTGCATACTTATAGTTAGATGACCTAACATGCCGATCGAAATTAAGATAAAATGCGTTTCGAATTAGTAAGTCTGTTATTGAGCAATCCTCAATTAGGCTGTTTATTATCACCAACATGAGCTATCCAATCATGGCACACCTTATCGACGGCAAGCAATTCGCTGCTAAACTACGTGAAAAAATGACAGGTCAAATTGCTTCTATTAAAGCAGACCATAATATCGTTCCAGGTCTAGCTGTTGTGCTAGTAGGTGAAGATCCAGCTAGCCAAGTTTACGTGCGCAGTAAAGGCAAGCAAGCCAAAGAATGTGGCATCACTTCGATAGAGCACAAATTAGAAGACACCACGTCAGAAGAGTTTTTGCTTAATCTCATCAATGACATGAACAGCAACCCAGCCATTAACGGTATCTTGGTGCAGCTGCCACTGCCAAAGCACATTGACTCTGCTAAAATTCTTGAAGCAATTGATCCTGCTAAAGACGTAGATGGGTTTCACCCAATTAATGTAGGTATGTTGTCTACTGGCGGCAAGGGAATGATTCCTTGCACCCCTCTTGGCAGTCTGATGATGTTGCAAGATTACCATGGTGACCTAACGGGCATGACCGCAGTTGTGGTAGGTCGCTCTAACATCGTTGGTAAGCCTATGTTTAACCTGTTACTGCAGCAAAGCTGCACCGTAACTATGGCCCACTCTCGCACTAAAAATATTGAAGCCGTTGTTCGCGAAGCAGACATCGTGGTCGCAGCTGTAGGTGTTCCAGAGCTTGTGAAAGGCGATTGGATAAAGCCTGGAGCAACAGTTATTGACGTGGGTATTAACCGCATTCAAACTGCTGAAGGTAAGACTAAGCTTGTGGGTGATGTGCATTTTGAAAGCGCAGAAAAAGTAGCTGGTGCAATCACTCCTGTACCAGGGGGTGTTGGCCCAATGACTATCGCATGCTTACTATATAACACAATGGTTGCTGCTTGCCGCCATAACAACGTCGAGCTACCTAATGGTTAAGGCATTAAAATAGCAAGGTAACAAAAAGGCCTCTATTGAGGCCTTTTTGTTACCTTGCACTTAATAAGCACAACTCATTGCCGAGGCACGTAGTTTTCGCCCACTGAGCTGGCGCAAATACGACTTAACCGGTTAAAGGAAAAACCCGTCTTTTCTCGCCAGTCGTTAAAGCAACGCTGCACCTTGGTTAAGTCACTTTTATTACTCGGTTCATTAGCAATATCTAAGCCTGCACCTTGCAAACATGTCACCACATCATTGGTGAGCATGAACGTATCCAAACCCATCTGCCTTAACATCCGAGGCCCACTCATACCTCCAAGACGACCACCACCCAATTTCAAATGGCGGAAAAGTCCTATGAGGTCATCTTTTGGCCATTGGGCCAAAAAGGCTGCAAAGCTCTCATGTTCTGCACAGGTGTCAACAATGTAGCTAGCATTTTGTGGCACACTCATAATTTTTTGCATGCTTCGGACAATCCGTTTATCTGTACCAAACTTTTCCAACTGTTCTGGACTCAACAGAATGATCTTTTCTGGGTTAAAACTGAAAAAAACAGTTTCAAAATCTTCCCACTTATTCTCAATGACTCGCCAAACAAAGCCAGCTTGGAAAACAACCTTGGTCATCATTGATAAAAAACGGTCATCTGGCTGTGATAAAAAATAGTCCTCGGGCAACGGCTCATAAACCCTTGCTTCCAGACCTTTTTCTCCGCCCTTGCGGAACAGCGCACGCTCAAGAATAGGCTCAAACTTTACCATAACTCACCTGTGTAATTGAAATGCTTGTGAACATTATAACCAAGTGCATTTTGGATTACTTCATTTGCACTCAAAGACTGAGTAACCCAGTAAACACCAGACATAAAAAAGGCCTTTTTAAAGGCCTTTTTTACGGGTTTACAATGGATTATTTGTAAACTGGGAAACGTGCACAAAGAGCAGAAACCTTAGCACGGACTTGCGCATTAATCGCTTCGTCTTCGATATTATCCATTACATCACACATCCAACCGGTAAGGTCAGTGACTTCTTCTGGGCCAAAACCTCGGGAAGTAATTGCCGGTGTGCCTACACGGATACCCGAGGTCACAAATGGAGATTGGGGGTCGTTAGGTACAGAGTTTTTATTAACCGTAATGTGGGCATTACCTAAAGCAGCATCTGCAGCCTTGCCAGTAATACCCTTGGCAATTAGGTCAACCAGCATTAGGTGATTCTCAGTACCACCTGAGACGATTTTATAACCTCGCGCTTGAAATACTTTCGCCATAACCTTTGCATTAATACAAACCTGGCCTTGATAATCAGAGAATGAGGGCTCTAGCGCTTCTTTAAAAGCCACCGCTTTAGCAGCAATAACATGCATTAGAGGGCCGCCTTGCTGGCCAGGGAACACGGCCGAGTTAAACTTCTTCTCTAGCTCTGGATTAGCCTTAGCTACAATCAAACCACCGCGCGGGCCACGCAAGGTTTTGTGTGTCGTTGTAGTACAAACATCAGCAAAGGGCACTGGGTTAGGGTAATGCCCAGTAGCAATCAATCCTGCCACGTGGGCCATATCAACTAGAAGGTATGCACCAACGCTGTCAGCGATATCACGGAACTTACTCCAATCCATTACCTGGGAGTATGCGGAAAAGCCTGCAACAATCATCTTCGGCTGATGCTCAGTGGCTAGTCGCTGAATCTCGTCATAGTCCAATGTGCCCGCATCGTTCAAGCCATATTGAATTGCGTTGTAGTTTTTGCCAGAAAAGTTCACGTGAGAGCCGTGAGTTAAATGCCCACCATGAGCCAAACTCATGCCCAAAATGGTATCACCTGGGGTAATTAGAGCTTGGTATACTGCGGCGTTGGCTTGTGAACCCGAATGAGGCTGTACATTAACATAATCTGCTCCAAACAATTTCTTGGCACGCTCTATAGCTAATATTTCAACCTTATCTACAAACTGACAACCACCATAGTAACGCTTATGAGGATAACCTTCTGCATACTTGTTGGTTAGGCCAGAGCCTTGAGCTTGCATTACGCGAGTGCTGGTGTAGTTTTCTGACGCAATCAGTTCTACGTGATCTTCTTGACGTTGCTCTTCTTCTTGAATACCGGCCCAAAGTTCCGGGTCAAAGTCACTGATACGATCGGACTTATTAAACATTACTTAACTCCCAAAAAATGAATTCCCTAGTGTAAGGGGACTTATAACTACTAAAACTTTAAATCTGTTCAGCCAACTGGGTATGGCATTACTCACGTATTTTCAATCGTGCATCATAACGACTATGGCTTAGACCACTTAGTTTGATACGACACTGCGTTGTTTGGCAGCGAATCTTTACTCTTTAATAAGCTCTATATAACCATAAAGCACCTACAAATGTAGCAAAGCCATGCCTCAAAACGACTAAATTTAGATATATTTGTTATTTGTTGAATCTATAAGGTGATTCTTAGCGTAAGTAATCATGAGACAGTTTGAACGTGTCTTTAAATACCAAATAAACTTAAGCAATATTGGCTTAATTAAGCCACTGCAACTTAAAAGGAAGACTTATGAAAATCTCTAAAAAAATCGCTACTGCAACTGCCCTGTCTAGTGTTCTAGCTCTTGGCCTATCTCTTAATTCAACAGCCGCTTCAGCTGCTGAAAAAGAGAAATGTTATGGTGTTGCCAAAGCTGGACAAAACGACTGTGCCACAAAAACTTCGTCATGTGTTGGCACATCAGCTACCGATGGCCAAACCGACGCATTTACGGTGCTTCCTGGAGGTTTGTGTGAACGCTTATCTGGCGGTTCACTCACGTCTAGCTAGGCAACTGCTTCCACCTATAACGCAATTTATCGGTGGAAGCTGCGCACTTTTTATACCATACATTCGCTTAACCATGCGGTCCAAAGGGGCACCATTAATGGCCTATCAGCAACACCTACTAACTGGAACAGGCATTGGATTAAGACAGCCCCATGTCGAACATTTTCTACAAGGCACACCAGCCGCAGGTTGGCTAGAAGTACACAGTGAAAACTACCTACAAGAAAAAAGTAAGCGCCGTCATCAGTTACGCCATATTCGTAATCATTATGCTATTAGCTGTCATGGCATTGGCCTGTCTTTGGGATCATCAGACCCACTAAGCCAAACTCACATTAAGTCGTTAAAAGCACTGTTTAATGACATTGAGCCTAGTCTAATTTCCGAACATTTAAGTTGGAGTTCGTTAAACGGTCGCTTTTATAACGATTTACTTCCATTACCCTACACACATGAATCCCTAAATCATATGATAACACAGGTAGGGCAAGCCCAAGATCTATTAGGCCGTCAAATCCTTATTGAGAACCCATCCTCTTATTTAGCATTTAAGCAGGCCGATATGAGCGAACCGGAGCTACTCAATCAACTCAGCCAACACTCTGGATGTAAGCTGTTGCTTGATCTAAACAATATTTTTGTTAGCTGTAGCAATATGAACACAGACCCATATGACTATTTGGCTAGCATCAATTGGCATCAAGTTGGGGAAATTCATTTAGCAGGCCACACCTTGAAGCAGCTACCCCAAGGCACCATTCGCATTGACACCCATAATAACCCAGTGTGCGAAGAAGTATGGGGCATGGTTACTACCTACAAAGACACGTTAAAACACATTCCTTGCCTCATTGAATGGGACGCCGATATACCAAGCTTAGATGTACTAATGGCTGAGGCAAAAAAAGCCCAACACTATTTGGGGATAGCCCATGACTAAAGACCTTAATTTAGCCCAACTCCAAACTTACTTTGCAAATCAACTTGTACCCAAAAAACCAGCAAGTTTAGCTGAATTAGACCCATTGTCTGATCTATTAGTCGACTCTCATTTTACTCCAACACAAGTGTTCAATATTTATCGTAATAATTTTTTAATAAGTCTTAGCGACATGTTGGAACAAATTTTTCCTATTACCCAAGTATTAGTAGGCTATGATTACTTCGCCCACATAAGTCGTGACTTTGTTCATAGCGTCCCCCTTAAACAACCTCACCTGAATGATTATGGCAGTATTTTTGTGAGTTTTCTTAGACAATTGAAGGCATTAGAAAAAATGCAGTTTGTAGGCCAAATGGCCGAACTGGAGTGGCACTTAGATTACATTAGCCATATTTACTATAAGCCAGACTTTGATTTTAAAAGCCTGGCAAAAATAAGCGAAGAACATCTCCTGAACATACAGTTTAGGCTATCTGATACCTGCCATTTGCAGACTTCTAAACTAGATTTAATTGCCTTACACAAAGACCTTTCCAGGGCTCAAAAGCTTAGTAAAAGCACTACTATTACGGCAGTCACATACCAGCAACAAAGCTATATTTTAGGGTTACAAAACCACCTTGGAGAAGCCGCCTTAATGCCTTTGGATCAGCGACATTGGACATGGCTGATTGGCTTGCAAAACGGCCTGACTTTAGCGCAACTGTGTGATTTAGAAAACACAGACCTAAACCTTTTAATAGCACAAATCAAAGATTGGATAGCCCTAGGATGTATTGATGGCTTTTCAATTAACAGCTCAAGTTCAAGCATCACCAACGCAAACTTACTTAAACCCAAGGAATACCTATGAAAAGCCTTATTCATGCCTACCATCAGGCCGTGGAAACTCATATCGACAGCTTACAAGATGTCTTTTTATTAGCCTTAAGATTATGGGTCGCTTGGATTTTTATTAATGCTGGTTTGATGAAATTTAACCATTGGGACTCCACTCTTTTCTTGTTCGAATACGAGTACAAAGTGCCACTAATCCCGTGGATAGTTGCTGCTTACGTAGGGACTGCAGCCGAAATTATATTGCCTGTGTTTGTGGCTATAGGGTTAGTCACTCGGCCCATGGCATTAGCCTTGTTCAGCTTCAACATCGTTGCTGTGATCTCTTACCCGACCATATGGAACACTGGGTACTTTGATCATCAATTATGGGGCTTAATGATGTTGGTAGTGGTAATGTATGGCGCTGGTCGCTGGTCCACAGACCAGCTCTTCAGACAGCAAAAGTATTGACCTTATAAGCCAGCTTTAACAATTAACAACACCATTTCCCGGCTGCCAATTACCTTAACCTGCGTACCAATGGACAAATTAGTTTCTGACTCCACACGCCATAAGGTGTCTCCAACCTGCATCTTACCTTGGCCACCTGTCATTTCTTGGGTTAGGGCAAACTCACGACCAATCAATTGGGCAGCACGGTTATTTAATTTAGGCAGGTCTGTTGATTGGCTAAAGCTCTTAAAGCGATACCAAAACCATACAGAACATAACAAGGCTAAAACAGCAAACAAAGAAAGTTGTTGCTGCCATGTCAAATCAGGCCAAATGTAAGAAATTAAGGCCACTTCTAAGGCTGCCATTACTGCGCCCAGTAAAAACCCAGCAGCACCTAGAGCTTCACCCGCAATTAACACAATAGCCAAGATAATCCAGTGCCAAAACTGCATAGCTTCAAAAAACGCTATCATGAGGTTTTGTCACTCATATCTTTAACAAGCTCACTGATACCAGAGATAGAGCCTATAACGCTGCTTGCTTCAAGTGGAATCATCATCACTTTGTTGTTCTCAGACGCAGCTAGCTTACCTAAAGCATCAATGTATTTTTGCGCAATAAAGTAATTAACCGCACGGGAGTCTCCGTTTTGAATTGCTTCAGACACCATTTGGGTTGCTTTAGCTTCTGCTTCTGCTAATCGTTCGCGGGCTTCTGCCTCGCGCTTAGCCGCCTCCAACTGACCTTCAGCCTTAAGTATCTCTGACTGTTTTTGGCCTTCGGCAACTTTAATAGCTGCTTCTTTCTCACCTTCCGCTTCTAAAATTTGCGCACGCTTTTCGCGTTCAGCTTTCATTTGTCGAGCCATAGCAGTAACTAGGTCTTGTGGGGGAGCAATGTCTTTAATTTCAATCCGAGTTACTTTTATACCCCAAGGGTCAGTAACATCATCAACCTTTGCCAGCAAACTACTATTGATACGTTCACGATTCGACAACATTTCATCCAGCTCCATAGACCCTAGAACAGCACGAATATTAGTCATCACCAAAGCCTTCATTGCCCGCTCTAGGTCATTTACCTCGTAAGCTGCTTTAGCTGCATCTTGCACTTGATAAAAACACACCGCATCGGTCATCACTTGGGCGTTATCTGAGGAAATTATTTCCTGTGGGTCTACATCTAATACTTGCTCCATCATATTGAGTTTTTGACCCACTGTGTCGATAAACGGTACTAATAAATGTAATCCTGGGTTAAGTGTGCGCGTGTATTTACCAAACCGCTCAACGGTCCAATTGAATCCTTGAGGCACCATACGGATGCCTTTAAAAATAATAAGAACCACCACCATAGCGAAAAACAGTACCGTTAAACTTTGGCCTAAATCAGCAATTGTCATAAACAAAACCTTACAGATGAATGTTAAAGATTGATCATAGCGTGAGTTTGATGAAAAAGCATGATTTATCCCACAAAATTTACTCACCCTACTGTTTCCTGACCCAAGCGCATGTGCGAGAATACATCCTGTTCGTCAATTAGATACATCTGACTTCAAACAAGGAAAGACCATGCCCAACAGCTTGTCGACGAGTGCCCACCAAAGCCAACTCACTACTAATTATGCCAAAGGCGCTGCTGAAGCACTTGCTGCACTGGGTCGTAAACGCTCAAGAGTGCACTGTATTACTAGCACTGTGGCACAAGATATTTCCTCAGACGTTATCTTAGCTGTAGGCGCAGGCTCGTGTTTTACTATAGGGGTGGAAGAAATTACCGAATTGGTGTCGGTGACTAACAGCCTTGTAGTCAACATAGGCACACTTGATGCCAACCGCAGGGCTGCTATTCGCCCAGCTATTCAAGCCGCTAATGATTATTCAAAACCTTGGGTTTTAGACCCTGTTTCAGTGCACGCCTCAAAGAAACGTTGCGCCTATGCCATAGAACTGTTGCAGTTTAGGCCCCACGTCATTAGGGCTAATGCGATGGAAATTAAGGCATTGGCAGGCACCTCTAGCCCAATGGCAGCGCAAGAACTGGCATTACAACAAGGGTGTGTTGTTGCTCAAACTGGTGAAACTGATTTAGTGACTAACGGCGTGAAGACTATTATGATTGCCAATGGCCACCAAATGCAAACCCGTATCTCAGCCATGGGATGTGCTACAACTGCATTTATGGCGTGTTTTATGGCCGTAGACCATGATGCATTTGACGCGGCAGTGCAAGCATTGCTCACTATGGGTGTGGCAGCAGAATTGGCTGCCAATAAATCCTCAGGCCCAGGCAGCATGCATATGAACCTGTTGGATTCGCTGTATACCATTAACGAACAAACATTGGCACGCTATGGCCATGTTCTTGAACTAGAAGCCTCTAGATAAACATAGTTTAAGAGTTAAGGTGTGCGAATGCGCCCTTCACATTGGCCACCTGAGGGCTATGATTGAAATCACAGCCCTGTGCGATATGGCCCAAATGATGAGCCATTAATTCCTGGCCTTGCTGCTCGTCTCCCCGTTTTACAGCCTCTAATAACTGGCTATGCTCATCTCTAGCACAGGCGTTACCCCCGCCATGGCTGTACATAGTGATAATTAACGATGTCTGGGATATCAACCCTCTTAAAGCATGCACAAAGGGCTGATTGCCAGCCACAATGGCCAATTGTAAATGAAACTCGCCAGAGCGACGCAATGCAGTGGCCATATCACCTTGGTCTATGGCACTTTGTTCTAGGTCTATCATCTTTTGCAATTGCTGCACATCAGCCACCGTGCAGCGCTGACACGCTAACTTTACAACAGCTAGTTCAATAGTGTGTCGTGCGAGTAATATTTGTTCGGCTAATTCTGGTGTTGGCGCAGCAACAAAAGCACCCCGGTTTTTGTGGATCTCTACTACTTGTTCTAACTGCAAACGCTGTAACGCTTGCCTAATTAATGTCCGGCTTACGCTAAATAATAGCGTTAACTCCACTTCATTAAGCTTAGTGCCTGGTGCAAGACGTTGAGAAAGGATGCCGTCAAATAACTGCCGATAGGCGTCCATTGGAGCATCTTTTTTAACCAAAGGTTTTAACACTTTATTAACTACCTCGGTAAGTAGAATAACTGTATGGTGAAACCAGTAGCGGCACATGGTAATGATCACTTATATTGGCGATGCCAAAACGTAAGGTAACATCACTTAAAAAAGCTGGGGTTGGCTGAGCTACTTTAGCCTGCGTAAAGTAGGTTTCAACACCAAATTCAAGTTCGTAAATACCCACGGTGAAATCGTCATGCTTTAACAAAGGGCTATCGCAGCGGCCATCGCTATTGGTCATTTGCTGACTTAGCAGCTGACGTTGGTTATCGATAATCCGATAAAGGCTTACAGACATGTTACTACCAGGCACACCCTGCGCTGTGTCCAATACATGTGTGGTTAAAAATCCCATGAAATCAATCCTTAGTTAGTGTTCAGACCTTATTTAAGTTTGGCACCTTGGGTAATCCACAGGCCTAATAAGTCACGCTCATCTTGGGTCATGCCAGTACTGTTGCCCAGGGGCATAATGTTGCTTACTACAGATTGTAAATAAATACCGTCTTTATGTCGCTGAATGTCTTTGACAGAATCAAATATTACCCCAGCAGGGGCTGTTGCAAACGCTGCGTGAGTAGGCGCAGTAGCATGGCAAGCAGCACAATGCGTGGCTACCACTGCAAAAGCCTGGTCTGCAGTGACGTTAGACACTTTTTGCGCTGCATTACCAACCACACTTTTATCATTGGCACTTGGAATGCTGGGTACCGTTACATAAGCCATCACCAATAAAGCTAATACTGCCGCAGGTAATACCCACAAAAACTGTTGGCTGTTATGACGAGTGTTGAAGTAATGCCTTACAGCAACACTTACAATAGACAAGCCTAATAAAATGATCCAATTCCATTCATGCCCATAGGTGCTGGGGAAATGGCTACTAATCATGATAAAAATCACTGGCAAAGTGAGGTAATTATTATGCCGTGAGCGCAGCAATCCATTCTTAGGAAGTGCTGGATCTGGCGTGGTACGTGCTTCTATGGCGCCTACTAAGTTTCTCTGAGCAGGCATAATAACAAAGAATACATTACCCACCATCATGGTACCTATTATTGCTCCAACGTGAAGATAAGCTGCACGGCCGGTCATAAACTGGCTAAAAACCCATGACACAAACGTTAGGAATAACATCAACGCTATCCCTAACACCAATGGTTGATGACGCAGTGGGCTCTTACACAAAAGGTCATAAACAATCCACCCCACAAACAGGCTACCAAAACCAATGAATACCCCCATCTCTGGCGATACAGAGGAGCCTGGCATCATTAAATAGGTCGCTGCATTTAGGTAATACACCACACTTAAAAGTAGTACGCCAGAAATCCATGAGCTATAGGCTTCCCATTTAAACCAGTGTAAATGCTTAGGCATGGTCGCCGGGGCTAGCTTGTATTTTTGTAAGTGATAAATACCACCGCCATGAATGGCCCACAACTCACCAGCTAATTCTTGATTCTTAACTTGCCGGTCAAGATTATTTTCTAACCACACAAAATAAAAAGACGCTCCTATCCAAGCAATACCTACAATCACATGCACCCAGCGGATGGCTAGGTGCAACCATTCTAATAAATGAGCTTCCATAATTATTCTCTATATTTAATGACTGTTATTAATTTTAACGCGCCAACTTATTAATAAGGTCGGTAACATTTAACTGCCCACACTGCGCTTCTGCAAAGAACACTTCGTTTAGATTATTGCCTTTGCCTGTTCTGTCTACTACCAAAAAATTTTGCTCTAGTGCTAAAATTAATAACGGGTGATGCCATACACCAGAGCTGTAGTTAACCCCCTGCTTTCCATTGGATACAAACGCGCGCAGGCCTGCCAATTTAGGTTCTGGCCCTGCCTCAGCAACCACGACTAAGAATGGAGTGTCGGTTAAAGGCATAAATGCTTGACTGCCTAACGGATGACGCTCCATCATATTAATTGCCATAGGCAACGGCCTTCTCTTACTACTAAAAATACTAATAATTGCATCATCTTCAGGGTTATCCATCTCTACCGTAGCTAACTTATGATGACGCCAGGTATAACCTTGGTTAATGACAAAGCCATCGCCCTCATTAGCCTCTATCACATCGCCAAAATCTTTAAAGGCCTGGGCCGTTAAAGGTTCGATCGGTATTGAAGTCACCATTAGGACCTTTCCCCTTCAGCAACAATGTGCCCCTTAATACGCAGACGAGAAACACCACCATCTGGGAAAATATTTAATCGTACATGAGTTACCGGGCCTAAAGCGGCGACTTTTTCAGTGAACCCGTGGACGTGATGCATGCTCAGTTTTTGTGAGGGTAATAGTTCTGGCCAGTATAAGCTTTGGGCTGCCATTTGCTCATCACTGCCCCCTTTTACAAAAGCAGCTTGGATAGAACAGGAGTCTGGAAAGTTACCTTTAAAGTGAGCCGTATCCACCTCAATTTCGCTCACAGTGCCGGCATGACCAAGGGCAACAATTACCCAGTCGAAACCTGGGATCCGTCGGCGTGCAGTTTCCCAGCCATCACCCATATTAATGCCTCGGCCTGGAGCTAAAATATTATCCATGGTACCAAAGTGTTCGTTACTGCATAGCAACGCACGCCCACCATTACCCATTGCTGCAAGGTCTACTAGCTCATCGGTTTGTGCTGTCCAATCCTTAACAACTTCACCATAGATCCGTAAACGAGCAACACCACCGTCTGGGTACATATGAAAACGCACATGACTAAACACCTCATCACAGTCGATAGTTTGAATATGGTGACTGTCACCTTTAAGGTTTAAGGCAGGCTGAATTTCTTGCCAATTAGTCTCATTTGTCGGGTCACCTTTAGCCATGTAACACGCTTCTAGAGACACGCTAGGCGCATAGTTCCCAGTAAAAAAGCTAGTATCAATGTTAACGCCACGAATGCGGCCAGGCAGACCTAACCGCACTGTGCAATGATCATGACCCTGCTGGCGCTTACGACGAGATTCCCAGCCATCCATCCACTTACCGTTGTCGTCATAAACGCCTTCTTTCCAAACTGGCTCGTGGTTTTGCAGCATACGGTTCATATCAGCAAAAAAATCATCTGTGCAGTGGATCGCTTCAGCCCCTAACCGGGCATCAGCCAAGTTGGTCATCCGGACATAAGGGTTATTAGGTCGTTGTGGGTGTGTCATGGTGTATCCTGTTAATCTATTAATCTATGGCTCAATGCAGATTACATATCAGCCATTCTGAAACTGGCAATTTTATTAATTTCAATGAGTGCTTGGGCAAATTCAGTATCTATACTGTGATGCATACGCGTTTCAAATGCTGCTAAAATTTGATGCCGATTACTGCCCTTTACTGCCTTAATAAAGGGAAAGTTAAATTTGGTTTTATACGCTTCATTTAATTGCATAAAATGAGCAAACTCTGTCTGGCTGCATTGACTGATACCTGCACCGGCCTGCTCAGAGGCAGAAGCTGCGGTAAGCTCACCATGAATGGCGGCTTTGCCAGCAAGATCTGGGTGTGCACAAATAAGCGCCCGTTGCATGTTTTGGTTTGCAGCTAACATCACTTTCCCAAAAGCAGCAAGCAGAGCTTGGGGCTCATCTAAATTGGCAGACAAACCTGAATCAAACACACGTTCTGCAACCCATGGCGAGTGTTCATAAAGGTCTTTAAAGTGTTCAACAAAGGCCTCACGAGTCATTTGACTAGGAGTGCATGTGGCTAGCAACGTCATATCAATATTACTCTTTGATTTTGTTAAAAACATCAGGTGCAGGGTGATATTGCTGCCAATGACGGGCAATATCGATGCGTCGAGCACACCAAACATCATCAAACTGGGCCACATACTCTAAGAAGCGTTGAATACCCTTAAGCCTTGCAGGCCGGCCCAACAAGCGGCAATGCATACCAATCGATAGCATCTTGGGTTCAGTAATGCCTTCTTCATAAAGCACATCAAACGCATCTTTTAAATATTGGAAGAACTGTTCACTAGTGTGAAACCCTTGTGGCGTGGCAAAGCGCATATCATTGGTGTCTAAGGTATAAGGAATAACTAAATGCGGTTTACCTTCACCGCTGGTGCCACGACTCCAAAACGGCAGATCGTCACTATAATCATCAGAATCATAAGCAAAGCCGCCCTCTTCTATTACTAGATCACGAGTATTTGGGCTGTTACGCCCTGTATACCAACCTAAAGGGCGCTCACCCGTTACTTGGGTCAATATAGCAATAGCCTCAAGCATGTGCTTACGCTCTAGTTCAGGGTCCATATATTGGTAATCAATCCAACGTAAACCATGGCTGCATATTTCGTGTCCACGCGAGTGCATTTCTTGCACTAGGTACGGGTGCCGTTGAGCTGCCATAGCAACGGCAAAAATGGTCAAGGGCACCTCGTGCTTTTTAAACAAATTTAAAATACGCCAAACACCAGCACGGCTGCCGTATTCGTATATAGATTCCATACTTGGGTGGCGCACACCTTGGTAGGGCTGCACACCAATAATTTCAGATAAAAACGCTTCAGACTCATCATCACCATGCAGTACACAACGTTCACTGCCTTCTTCATAATTAAGAACAAAAGATAAAGCAATGCGAGCTTTATTGGGCCATTCTACTTTAGGTGGCTTACCATTATAGCCGACTAAGTCTCGGGGGTATGTTTGAGTCATTCAAGTTTCGCTTAAATTGTACATAATATTGTATACAATATAAGTGAAGTGATAGGAAAACACCAGAATAAAGGCTTGTAACTACTTTTTTATTGCAATTAATGCGCTTACTGCCAATAAAAACCTATGGTACAGCGCGGTGTTTGTCACTTTGGGATACGAACCTTAACGTTTTAATAACAACAACGACGACACAAGGGGCTCGCCAGATCTAGCAATAACTGTAAACCCAAGTGTTACAGTTTTGTTTAAGTGGGCCTAGTCGGGTTAAGTCGCAAAGCCATATTTTTAATAGGCACTAAATCAAAACTAAATATAATCAAGGCATCGTAACCTAAACCCTTACTGCTATAATAGTCATTAGTTTATTGACCACAACCTATGCGAGGCTCTATGCCATTTTCAAACCTTGGACTGTGTAAGCCTATTTTACAAGCGATTGAAGACTTAGGTTATACAGCCCCAACTCCTATTCAGAGCGAAGCAATTCCTATTATTATTTCTGGCAAAGACCTCATTGCTACCGCTCAAACTGGCACAGGCAAAACAGCTGCGTTTGTTCTACCGATTTTACAGGTGTTTAATAAAGACCGTTTATTACGCGGTAAACGTATACGCGCGCTCATACTTACCCCTACGAGGGAATTAGCTGTGCAAGTTGCAGCTAATGTTGCCCAGTATAGTAAACATCTAAAATTGAGCTCTATGGCAGTCTATGGTGGCATTGATACTGAGCCACAAAAGCAGCAGTTAATAGAAGGCATAGATATTTTAGTGGCCACACCTGGTAGGCTGCTCGATTTAGCCCACCAGCGCGCACTATACTTTGATGAACTTGAAGTATTGGTATTAGATGAAGCAGACAGAATGGTAGATATGGGTTTTGGAGCAGAGATCAATAAAATCATTGAACGTTTGCCAGAAGCACGCCAAAACTTAATGTTTTCTGCCACTTTAAGCGAAGAAGTGCTTGATCTGGCTGATAACTTTTCTGATGGTGCAATGGCTAGACCCGCTGTTGAGCTGTTTATCTCACCAAAAACCATTACTGCACCCAACATAAATCAATGGCTGATTACCACAGATAAAGACAAAAAATCTGCCTTACTCAGCCACTTGATTAAGCATCAAGAGTGGGATCAAGCACTCATTTTTATTGAGAAAAAACATGGCGCTGCCAAACTAGTAGACCAGCTAGCAAAGCGTAGCATAGTTGCTGACGCTATTCATGGTGATAAAAGCCAAGCATCGCGTGAGAAGATTTTGGCTGATTTCAAGTCTGGAAAATTAAAATATTTAGTTGCCACAGGTGTGGCTGCGCGAGGCATTGATATTGGCAATCTCAGCCGCGTGGTTAACTATGACTTGCCGTTTAAGCCAGAAGAATACATCCACCGAATTGGCCGTACAGGCCGTGCGGGTGAAACTGGGGAAGCCATCTCGTTTGTAGCCTGGGGTGATTTTAAAAACTTATGCGCCATTGAAAGCCGCTTAAATCACATTATAAATCGCAAAGAAATTGACGGCTTTACGGTGAGAAAAGTAGTACCAGTATCCATTTTAAATTTTGTGCGTAAAGGCCAGCCACCCCAGCAAAGAGCATTATCAGCAGTTAAACCTAGGGCATCAAGTAACACCAATGCGGTTGCAACAGAAAATGGACCCCACATTAGAAAAAACAAACATATTTGGGGCTAATCGCTTATAACGAGGCTAATTTGGGCCTTTGCATAGGCCTCCATAGGCAACTACGCTATGTCGATAGGCAACGTTTGGCTCATTCCCCATTCGGCCCAACTGCCATCATATAAGAAATGATTATTGCTGCCTGTATGTGCCAGTGCTAGGTTTACAATAGCCGCTGTAATTCCTGATCCACAACTAGTAATCACTGGCATACTCATATCAACACCCGCAGCTTCAAAAACAACACGCAGATCATCTGGGCTTTTCATCGTATTGTCATCATGCAAAAGTGTTTTAAAAAACACATTTTTTGATCCGGGTATATGTCCAGCCCGCAACCCTTTGCGGGGCTCTGGCTCTATTCCTAAAAATCGCCCCGGCGCTCTTGCGTCTATAATTTCATACTTCTTAGACCTTACAGCTGCCAAAACTTGAGTTATGTCCCTCATTATTAGCCGTTGAACACACTTAACCGACTGGCAGAACTCAGGCTGAGTGGCTTCGTTAGTATGTTTTCGCCCCTGAGAGATCCATTTTGGTAGGCCACCGTCAAGCACAGCCACATTATCTAAGCCCATTAACTTAAAAAGCCACCATACCCGTGCTGCAGAAAATAATCCCATGCCGTCATACACCACCACTTGGTGTGAATTACTTATACCCATAGCACACAGCCACTGAGTAAACACCTCTGTGGATGGCGCCATATGGGGCAAATCAGACGTGTTATCACAGAGGGTATCAATATCAAAAAATAGCGCTCCTGGAATGTGCAAGGCACTGTACTCGCTGTGTGCATTGCGTTGCATGTCAGGTAGGTACCAAGACGCATCTATGAGCTTTAAATTAGCATCATCAATGTGGCTATTTAACCACTGGGGGGAAACAAGAGTATGAATGTCATCGACCAGCATAGGGGGTTCTTTACTTTGAGGTAAAAGCTGGCTTAAGTTTACTAACTATTTTAAGTAAATTCCACAACGTTTTCTGGCATAAAATAAACGCTGAAAAAGATTATTGCTCAGGCAACACGTTAAAATCACCACATAAAAGCACCAACCATTGCCTTTTTTTAAACCAAGTCTGGTATCGCTGAAGGTAATAGCCTATTCGTTTCTATTTGAGGTTTCACAGCCCACGTTAGCAAAAACCATTTAATACCAAGTTATGCTGTTTTGTACCCTCTAGGTTACGATTATCGTAAGCATGTTGAGTTATACAGTTTAATCTTTAAAATGATCAAAATTAAACATTAATTGATAACGCAACCCGAATTATGTTCAAAAAAATAACAAAATGAATATTTAGGTGTTAAAAAAATGGACAAAATAAAGATATAAATGTAAATTTGGTTTAAATGATATATATTAGCCGAGCGTTTATAAAACATTTTTGCATATTTAAGTTTTTGCATATTTAAGTTTTCGGAGAAAAAGTGTGAGCCCAACATTATTAAAGTCCCGATCGGATTTAGAGGAAGTTGGAACTGTTAACCAATCCACACTACCTAGTGTTATCGCAAATAGCTGGCAACGCACCTTAAATATTGGCTTAGACCCTTTAAGTAATCCAAAAAACTACGTTGTTTCAAATACAGACCTTCACCACCGCACTGAAAAGCTAGACTCTGTGATGCGTTTTATTAGGCCTGAACTAGAACTCCTTTCAACCCAAATGGCTGGGCCAAACTTTTTGATAGGCGCTGCAGATGCAGACGGTGTGGTTCTTGATGTCATTATTGATGAAGAGTTTAGGAGCTGCATGCCTCTTGGATCCATCTGGGCGGAGAATATACGCGGGACCAATGGTTTTGGTACAGCTATATTCACTGGTAAATCGTGCCTTGTTTCAGGCCAAGAGCACTTCTTTAAGAGCGATGCTGGCCTTTCGTGTATGGCGGCCCCCATATTTGATAGTGTTGGAAAATTGGTTGCTGCGATCGATATTTCTTCAGAAGTAACAACTCATTTAGTCCATACCACAGCCCTAGCCAATATTGCAGCACAGAACGTAGAAGACCAAATTTTTTTTCACGCCCATGTAAACGAAATCATCATCAAACTTCACCCACGCCGAGCATTCTTGACAACAAAAAATGTTGGAATGATAGCGTTAGGTCCTGATGGCCAAGTGATGGGAACAAATAGCAGAACAAGAGAATTATTTAAAGCTCTATTGTCAGGAAGTGATATCTTTTACTCGGATATTTTTATGGGTCGATTTGAACCGATACTCAAACATATTTTAAATAATGAGACTATCCAGATTAAAGACTGTTTTGAAAATGAATATTTCGCTGTTCTGGTACCCACTTTTCTGGCGCAAACTAAACCATCAACGACAAAGATCTTTTTGCCAACAGAATCGGTTTACCATCTTAAAAAGCCCACAGAACAGGTTATTGCACGCCGTGTTTTTGTAGATGAAGGCGTGAGGCAAAATCTTCGGTTGGGCCAAAAATCTGCTCAAAACGGCTTGCCAATAATGATCATCGGTGGGCCAGGAACAGGGAAAAACACCATCGCTGAAGAAATTCATGCTCATGTGAACGAAGAACAAAATTTTATTGTTTTTGACTGTTCAAACGCAAACGTAGATTCCATTGAAAGTCGACTCGCCGCCAAAATAGGTAGTCCGATTCATGATGGTGCTGTGCAGCACGCCACTATTGATCCAAGCAAAGGGGGTACACTTTATTTTGATAGAATAGACCTCCTACCCACTGATGCTGCACCTACCCTAAGCTCATTATTAAACCGTTTTCTTCACCAAAGAAACCTTTCGCCATCCGAACTCAAGTGGACCATTTTAAGCAGCACAGAAACTGATGATTTCAATACAATTTTTAATGGGGCGCATAAAAACCTAATGGATCGCCTTTCAGGTTTTTCACTTTTTTTACCCAAACTTAAAAACCGTTCTGATTTACATCATCTGAGTTATGCCATGCTGAAAAGCATCTCATCTCAGCATTCTCTATCAAAAGACGCTGTGGATGAGCTTGGAAATAATGCTACCATTAAAAATCTTTATGACCTAGATTGGAGTTTGCGAACGCTATCAACTCAACATCATGAGGGTGTTATTAGGGCCGAAGGTGTCACACGCATTTTAGGTATCCATGCGTTAGAGTTAACCCCCTGTGACAAATGCTTAGGGAACTTTTCTAAAGAATCTAATTGCATTAATATTCGGAAAGTAATGCGTGACTGTAACGGCAATGTTGCACTCGCTGCTCGTCAGCTTGGTGTGTCACGCAATACTGTATACAAACATTCAACCTAGCTTCCATATCCCAAGATGGCCAGCAGAAAAAGAAGTTAGGTCGTGCCCTGCTATAGGTGATGTTATGTATCGCTTTAAATTAGCGCTTTATAACCCAAGGCGTCTGCTTTGCTGGCTTGGCGTGCTATTTCTTGGTAAGGCTTAGGGCCTGTCAAAATTGAAACTGGCCCCATCAATAATCGGTTTCTTACGCTTTGTAAAGTGGGGTCTAAGGCTGCAGATATTAAACCCAGTTGCAGTGTGGCTAGTACTTCTGGTGGTGTTGATAAACTAGTAATGTAGGGCAAACACGGCGCACTTGGCGTAGTGGCTAGAATGCGTAGGTTGGCAATTTCTAATGGCGCATGAGCTTGCAGCAGACTATAGGTGACACAATCCACAGCACAGGCATCTGCCCGCCCTTCCACTACTAAAGCCATACTTTTTCTGTGCGACAATGATCTAACGACCTCTGAAAAAAAGGCTTCACCTTGGGCCAAAGGGGCAATTAAGCCCCGTAACGCATGGTAGCCCGATTGAGAGTCGTCACTATTCACTGCAATACGAGTTTGAAATAGGTCCTTTATGTGCAGGACCGTATCTGTGTTGCGCACCAAAACCACACTAGTGTAAGTTGGCCCATGGTTAAAAGGTGTTTGATAACTTTGCGTAGCAACATATTGCACCTGTCCTAGTAAATCATGGGTTAAGGGGAAGCCGCAGGTTTGGCTTAGAAGCAGCTGATCATCTCGCCAATGGGCATAATAGTTCTTAGGCTGGGTGAGTCGCTTAGGTAGTGTGATCACTAAATTTAAGTTTGAATCTTGCTTTATAAGGTGCCTATAAACGCCCTGCCACCATGCATCAATGCAGCGTTCTAATTCAGGCATTTGGTACATAGGGTACGCACAAATTAAAGCCATCTAACGCTCTCTAACCTCATTTAGCAGGTGCCTTATCCAAGGTTTAAGCTCGTGAGCCTGAACCTCTGCGCCTCTAATTAACCCATCAAAATGACCTATTAAGGTTTGCACATGCTCACTGGTGTTAAATACAAAGTACATGTGGCCCATATACACAGCACTGCGTTTAGCACCAAATATAGTATAGGGCGAAGCGTAATTGCGGCTTTCATTAAACAAATAAACTCGTAATTTAGGATAAAGCTCATCCACCAACTGAGCAAACCATTCCAATTGCTGGCAGCGATCTTGAAGGCTTAGGGTACACCACAAACCTTCACCCCGTGCAAAACCCATCATTTTCTGCGTAGACAAACATATTTCCATATCACACCCAGGTTGTTGAACCTCGTAATAACGCTCCTTAGTGGTATCAATCACCTGTTCTAAACTGATGTTTTCAAACAGACCATATTCACACGCTAACACAGCTTCAGTTTTAACAAAATCTGGCAAATTAGCCGGCACGTAACGAATTTTGGTCCCCATTGCTTCTTTATGCCAAAGGCGCAAGCTAGCGCCAGAAGGTAATGGTGAACTGGGAGTTAACTGCAAGGATTGACTTAAAATTTCAGCACCAGAGCGAGACTCGCCAGTTAGTCCAAGGAGCCAATCAACACTAATTTGTAGTTTAGACGCAATAGCCATAAGCGTATCTACTCGGGGTAATCGATCGTTTTCTTCAGCTAATAGCTGGGATAAGGTTGACCGATCCACACCTATTGCTTGGGCTAAGCCGGCGCTTTTAATGCCTGTACGAGACATAACCTCTATCAGCCGTTGACGAAAACTGTCTACACGAAAAATGCGTTCTTTACTGTCCATAACTTATTATTAACTTTAGGCAATTGATTGCAAAATCAACATTTGTGTTGTTAAAACAACAAAAATGTATAAGTGAAGCAAAAACACTCATTGTCGCAAATTAATACCTAGGCTATCTTGTCCTCTATGGATAATCAACCCTAGAATAATGCGTAATGCCACACACTCCAACTGCACCAATCTGTCGCTCTACTTGGCAGCGCCAAGGTTGGCCTACATGGGCTTTAATAGTTTGTGTGTATGGCAGTTGGGGTGTGCTTATGAGCAATGCTACAGAACTGTCATGGTGGCTAGTGTCTCCTCTTGCGGCCGTTATATTATGTTTACATGGCAGTGTGCAACACGAATTATTGCACGGCCATCCTACACCTTGGGGCTGGTTTAATGACGCCCTGGGCTGGTTGCCTTTAAGCCTTTGGATACCCTATTTTAAGTACCGTGATGATCACCGACTCCACCATAGGGCTGACACACTTACCGACCCTGGATTAGACCCAGAAAGCTATTACCACTGGCCTGAGAGTTGGCACGCAATGAGCCCACCAATACGCTTATTATGGCATTTAAATTACACCTTTTTAGGTCGCATGATGATTGGCCCGTGGCTAGTTGTGGGGCTTTTCCTAGTAACACAACTAAAAGAAGTATCTAAAGGTGGCCTATACCATTGGCGCAACTGGGCTTTACACCTAGCATTAATGGTTAGCTTAATACTTTGGCTTAGCCACCAGGGGGTAATTTGGTGGCAGTATGTTGTTATGTGCGTTTGGCCTGGGTTGAGCCTTACCTTGATGCGCTCATATGCAGAGCATAGGCCTGGGCCTAATAACCACAGGCGCTGCGCAATAGTAGAGGGTTCTTGGTTTACTCGATTATTGTTTATGAATGTGAACCTGCACCAAGTGCACCATGAGTTCCCTCAGTTGCCTTGGTTTATGGTCAATGGGCATTGGCAAACACATCGCCAATTAATTTTACAACGTAATGGAGGTTATTTTTACAAGGGCTATTGGTCACTCATGCGCCAGACCATGTTGCGCCAAAAGGATAGCCCTATCTATCCTAAACAAAAGCGTAACTGGGTTTAAAATTGTTCTACTCCACACCCTATTAAGGCTATAATACAAGGACACAGACAACCACTTTAGGTCTGCCCCCTAGTGTGGGCGCGTGGACTTAAAAAATTTACCTTAAGTGCAACTAAGAAAATGTAACAACAACCAAGCATCATTATGTCAAATTCTCTCGATCAACTCAGTGCCACATCACCCTCTAACAGTGCCGAGTTTATTCAGGGAGCAAAAGCCACTATCCCCATGATTGTTGGCGCTATTCCTTTTGGCATTATCTTTGGTACTTTGGCAGAATCTAGCGGTTTGTCTATCTGGGGTGCCATGGCTATGTCACTTTTTGTCTATGCGGGTTCCTCGCAGTTTATTGCTTTGGGGCTGCTAGCTACTGGCGTAGGCCCCATCATTATTATAGCCACAACCTTTGTAGTGAACTTAAGGCATCTTCTCTATGCCACAGCCTTGGTCGATAAAGTAAGTCACTTATCTCACGGGTGGCGAGCGCTGTTAGCTTTTGGTTTAACAGACGAATCCTTTGCTGTGGTTAATGGCCGCTATTTAGGCCACACAGATACAAACCGAGCCCATTGGTTCTTTTTGGGTTCTATTGTGGCCATGTATAGTAACTGGCAGCTATGTACTTGGCTGGGTATTGGTTTGGGTGAACTATTTCCAGACATGACTAACTGGGGCTTAGATTTTGCAATGTCAGTAACTTTTCTAGGAATTGTCATTCCATATTTACGTAATAAACCTATGTGGCTAGCCGTAATAAGTGCAGCTACCTTTGCTATTATTCTACGTGAGCTGCCTAACCAACTAGGCCTTGTCGTTGCTGCACTATCTGGTATTTGTATCGGCTATGCTAGCCAGCAGGTTCAACTGCGAATACAGCTTGCAAAAGCAGCCAACCCAGCAACTACAAGTTCAGGGGTTAAAACCACCAACACCAGCACTAAAGCAAGGAGTACCAAACCATGAATGAAACCATGATGATTGCAGGTATGGCCCTTGTTACATTCTCTGTGCGCTATGTAATGTTTGCCATGGCTGGGCGCATTCGTTTTCCACTTTGGTTTAAGCAGGCCCTAGGTTATGTGCCGCCAGTCGTATTAAGTGCAATTATTGCACCCCTTATACTGATGCCTGAAGGTGACTTAGACCTAAGTTTAGCAAACCCTTATTTTTGGGCAGGGCTAGTAGCAGCCGGTGTTGGGTTTTGGCGACAACACTTGCTAACAACCATTGTAGTAGGCCTTGTAAGCTTTATATTAATTAAATGGATGGTAAGCTAGTGACAACCTGCGCTTTATATACCTCATATGAATCTACAGAACCTTGGTTGCTAGAATTTAGTCGTCAATTTCCCCATTTAAATGTACAAGACTGGCAACACATTGCTAATCCAGAACACGTTAAATACGGCATTGTTTGGAAACCCACACAGGCCTTCTTTGAACGCTTTCCCAACTTAACAACTTTGTTTAATTTGGGTGCCGGTGTGGATGCACTATTAAGTAATCCTGCAGTGCCTAAGCATGTTGAAATATACCGCATTGAAGACGGCGGTATGGCGGCACAGATGAACCAGTATTTTAGCTATTTTTTACTGCATTACTATAGAGATATGGACCGCTATCAGCAGCAGAAACAACAAAAGCAGTGGCAAGTTCTGCCCTTTAAACCGGCATCTACTTTTAGCGTTGGCATCTTAGGTTTGGGGCAACTGGGCGCTCAACTGGCACAACACCTTCAAAGTTATGGTTTTGATGTAGCAGGTTGGAGTCGAAATAAAAAGCAGCTGCAGGGTGTCTCAAGTTATGCAGGTGCTGAAGAACTTGAGGGTTTTCTTAAGCGTACCGATGCACTGTGCTGTTTGCTGCCTCTCACACCTGACACCCAAGGCATTTTAAATCGCCACAATATGAGTCAATTGCCAAGGGGCTCTGTTGTAATAAATGCAGGCCGAGGACAACATTTGGTAGTGGAAGATTTGCTAGAGTTACTTGATGAAAATCACTTGCGTGGAGCTGTGATTGATGTGTTTGAACAAGAGCCTTTACCTAAAGAACATCAACTTTGGCAGCACCCTAAAGTGATGATGACACCCCACAGCTCTGCGCAATCTGAATACCCACCCTGTGTAAAGAAAATAGGCAATACCCTGCAAGCTATCATCGATAACAAAAACCCAAGTGGTCTTGTAGATCGTTGCAGGGGCTATTAAACATGAGCACAAAACCCATACCATTACATGAAAAAACTGATTTAGATCGACGCTTTAGCGTGGCTCCTATGATCGACGTCACAGATAGACATTTTCGATACTTAGCTCGATTATTGAGCAACCATGCCCTGTTGTACACAGAAATGATTACAACAGGCGCCATCCTTAATGGCGATCAAGACTACCTGTTGAGTTATACCGATCAAGAGCACCCACTAGCTTTGCAGTTAGGCGGCAGTAATATAGATGAATTAGCTCAATGCGCGCGCATTGGCGAAGACTATGGCTACGATGAAATTAACCTTAACGTAGGCTGCCCGAGCGACAAGGTACAAAACAATATGATTGGTGCATGCCTTATGGCACATCCAACACGTGTCACTGATTGTATGCAGGCGATGATTGAAGCAGTGGCTATTCCCGTTACTATTAAACACCGCATTGGTATTGATGACATAGATGATTATGATCTATTGGCAGGCTTTGTAGCGCAAGTGAGCCACAGTGGTTGTGAGACCTTTATAGTGCATGCTCGCAATGCAATCTTAAAGGGTTTGTCACCTAAACAAAATCGCGAGATTCCTCCACTGCAATATGACAAGGTGTATCGTTTAAAAGCTGACTTCCCTCATTTGGAAATTATCATCAATGGTGGCATTGACACTATTGCTGATTGCCATCAGCATTTAACTCATGTAGATGGCGTTATGCTAGGCCGTGCTGCCAACCATAATAGCGCCCTACTCACCCAAGTAGACCAACAGTTCTATGACAGCAGCCTGACTGCGCCAGCGCGTCACGAAGCGGCCCTTAAGTACTTTGCTTATATGCAACAACGACATGAACAAGGCACCTCTTTACACCACATGAGTGGACATATTATGGGCCTTTTTCAAGGAATACCGGGTGCCCGCGCCCTACGACGCCATATTAGTGATAATATTCATGGCCAAAACGCCAGCATTCAAGTGATGTATGACGCGTTAGGCTTAATTGAAACAATGCCAACACCAATAACAGAGATAACACATCAACAATGAACAAACTGCAACAACTCAAATCTATGACTACTGTAGTTGCTGATACTGGTGACTTAGACGCCATTAAACAATATCAGCCACAAGACGCAACCACTAATCCCTCTTTGGTATTAAAAGCGGCACAAATGCCCCAATATGCGCACCTGTTAACTGAGGCCAAGCAATGGGCAACAGCGCAAGGTGGCAATGCCCGTGTGCAGATGGATAATACCTGTGATTACCTAGCAGTCGCCATTGGCAAAGAGATTCTTAGTGCTGTACCTGGTCGTATTTCTACAGAGGTCGATTCTCGTCTGTCTTTCGACACAGACGCAACCGTTACCCGAGCCCTTAAAATTATTGATTTATACCATCAGCAGGGTGTGAGTAAAGACCGCGTATTAATTAAGATAGCCTCCACATGGGAAGGCATTCAGGCAGGCAAAAAACTTGAAGAGCAAGGTATCAACTGCAACCTAACGTTATTATTTAGTTTTGCCCAAGCTATTGCTTGCGCAGAAGCCGGTGTTTACTTAATATCACCGTTTGTAGGCCGTATTATGGATTGGCACAAAGCTGCAATGAAGGTGGACAGTTTTGCTCCTGCAGAAGACCCCGGTGTTATTTCGGTAAGTAAAATTTACCACTATTACAAGCAACATGGCTACAACACTGTAGTGATGGGGGCTAGCTTTAGAAACACACAAGAAATTGAACAATTAGCTGGGTGTGACCGATTAACCATCAGCCCTGCCCTAATGCAGGATTTGGCTGAGGACACTGGCGTGCTCGTTCAACAATTAGACAGCAAAAAAGCTTTAACAGCACAGGCTAAGATGAGCCTTAACCAAGCAGACTTCCGTTGGATGCATAATGAAGATGCTATGGCGACAGAGAAGCTAGCTGAGGGTATTCGCAATTTCACCAGAGATCAAGAAAAGTTAGAGGCATTACTGGGTTAAATTAAATAAGGCACTGATGCTCTAGTACATCTACCAAGTTTTTAAATTCTTGGTGGTTTTTTTGGTTCATGCCCATCAAGGTTCGATGGGCTTCGAGCACTTTTTGCTGCACTGTAAGGTCTGAAAATTCACCTTGTGCTAATTCTTGCATGGGTTCTGCTTCTTCCTCTAAGTGTTTAACCAAAACAAACACTTTATCAAAACCCATACTCATCAACACCCGGGTTATATTGTCATTGATGGATACCACAGTGGGTACGAACCCCACTTTTTTCTTCATACGGATCGACATCTTAGCCAACATACCAAGGGTAGTAGAATCAATCCCTTGGGTTTCTGTTAAATCTATAAGAATGGTTTTAAAGTAGCTGCTATTAAAAATGTTATCAAGGTATTGATCTAATGCTGGGCATAAGGTTAATCTCACATCACCCAAAAATTTAACCACATGAGTGCCGTCATGGTCTGCAACTATAATGCGGCCTTTAAACATATGCTTCTCCACAGATGCTCAGTAAGGCAATGTCATCTGGAACAGCATCAAGGCTATTAATATTTAAAGCCTCTACTAATCCTTGTAACCGGCTGCCCGATTGTTGCAAAATAGTGCGTAATTGTTCTTCTTTATCTGCAATTTGATCCGATGGCAATATTTCAAAAATACCGTCCGAGCTTAGTAACAAGTTAAAGTCTGCCTCTAATTGCTGCATTAGGTCTGTGTACTGCGCATCGTCAAATAATCCAACAGGCAAGCCACTGCCTAAACCAGACAAATAGTTCACTTCATTATTCTGCGATAGTAGCGGCATAGGGAGGTGTCCACCCACACAGTAGGTGAGCATATGGTTGCTTCGGTCCAACATTCCCATAAAAACGGTCATGTGTTTATCAATATCAAAATCAAGTAATTCACTATTGATTTGGGCCACAACAGTCGCAGGTGAGATTAAGCCATTCGCATCAGACTCAAGGTGTTCCCGAGTAAGGCGATTAGTAATATTTTTAAGTAAAACAGATAGGAAGGCTGATGATGCGCCATGACCTGAAACATCAGCCAGGTAAAATAAAACGCGATTGTCATCCAAACGAATATAGTCAATAAAGTCTCCACTTAAATAGAGTGAGGACTTCATGTACCGATGCATACTTAAGCCATTAATGCTGCATTCTTCTGGAGGCATCATCCGTTGTTGAATTAAACGCCCAGCTATCTGGTCTTGTTGCAGTTCGGCAAGGTTTTTATTCACTTGGCGATGAACCACTTCTAACTCTTGGCGGTACTGTAGATTTTCATAAAGTAACGCAGACCGCTTTACATGACGCATAACGCTTTGATCTAACTCAAAAAACGTATCTAAAGGCAAATTAAATACATCAGTCGCACCTAAACGCAGCATATTAGTAACGCTTTGGGCCGAGTCAATTTGGGTGAGCACAATTAAAGGAACTTCAGCACATTTTTCCAGCATATCTTGCAATAAGGCGGTTAGCGTAGGTTCTTTCGGGCTATATTGAAACAATACCAAACTCACCACTGCATTGGTAAAAAAGTCCAATGCGTGGAGCGGGTCGTTAGTTGCAGTCACATGAAAACGACGTGACGCATAATGTTGGGTGATTTTATGTTTAAGGTCGAGATCGTTAGCAACGATCAGGATCTGACTGACGTCAGGTTCCATAGTAAAACTTACTCCAGGCCTATAGTTGTCGGCCTAATATCGCAACAATATGCTCTTTAAGCCCTGCTGACAAGTACAACCTTAGTCGTAGGTGTTAAAAATCATCAAAATCGTCATCATCAGGCGGAGCACCATCTTTAATAAGGTGTTCTCTACGCTGCAAGTAGGCCTCACGAATAAAGGTATAAGGGTCTCCGCTCATCAATGAGTCAAAGTTACCCAGCTGGTACCTAAGGTCTATCACTTGCAAAACAGATATATAGAAATTATTTGCAACTGGGTCATAACGGCGAATGGGGCTGGCGCTTATATCAATCACTATGGCACTGGTGTCTCTTAATGTACTAGGGCCAAGAAGAGGTAAAACCATATAGGGGCCTGAGCTAACACCCCAGTAGCCTAGGGTTTGGCCAAAATCCTCTGGCTCTTGATAGATCCCTAGATTAGAGGCCACGTCGATAACACCTCCTAAACCTAGGGTGCTATTAATTACTAAGCGGCCAACATCCTTGGCAGCTTTTTTAGGCTTAAGTTGCAAACTGTGGTTTAAAAAGTTACTCATTTCACTTAAGTTTGAAAAAAAGTTACTCACACCTTTAGTTACTACACTGGGTGTGACATCTTCGTAAATGTTAACTACTGGCAGCAAAATTTTCTGGTCTACTACATCGTTCAATGCATAGACCTTGCGGTTAAAATTTTCATACGGATCTCTAGGATCTGAGCTAACGTCAGTAGACGATGCAATAGGTGCACTCGAACATGCACTTAACATTGTTAAGCTTAGTGTCAAACCCACTGTTAAACCCATTTTTAAACGCCCTAACATGTTCTTCTTCCTTTTTTTTGTAAACTCTTTCTTTGTCCTACCACGCCATGACCTGCTTGATAAACGGAATAGTGATCCGTCTCTTCTCTAGCCAAGAGGCTGAGTCTAATAAATCTAAAACTGCCAACACATTCGTCAGGCCCCGTGGGCTCCGTGAAAAAATATAGGCCACTTGCTCGTCCGTTAATTGCAAACCTTTTTGCTTAGCTTTAGCTTTTAATAATTGCCTACTGGCCACTTCATCCAAGGCATTTAATTGAAAAACATTAGCTAACTGTAATCTCGAGCGCAAATCGTTAAGTGAGCAGTTTATTGTTCTAGGGTTTGATTTAGCTGACATCACAAGGTGATTACCTTGCTGCATTAACCTATTGTACAAATGAAACCAGGCCTGTGCCCAGTGACTATCAGCAACCAAGCAATCTATATCGTCAACACATACTAAAAAATTATGCTCTAAGCCCACTAGATAGTCATTGGCTTGACGCGCTGGTATTTGCATTAACTCACTGCAGCTTATGTAGACCGCTTCCTGACCCATTTCTTGAGCTTTAAGCACGCAGCCTTGCAATACATGGCTTTTACCCACACCTTGAGCACCAAATACATAAACACTGTCAGCCTGCTCATTAAGCATCAGCTGATCTAGCGTCTGAGGCAATGCGGGTGCACCACTAAAGCTAAAGTTACTCAACTGTTGCTGAGCATTTAAAGTGACACCTAACATAAGTTGCTCAGAGCCACGCTGCCCAAATGTGTTGGTTACAACATTAGACGTCATTCACTATCCCGCTGACCATACAATGAGCTTTTGATATAGCCCTCATGAAGATTGCGCAACAATACCATAATCACAGCAGCGATTGGCAAAGCTAACAAAATACCCATAAATCCAAATAATTGACCACCTGCTAAAATTGCAAATATGACAGCCACCGGATGCAAGCCAATACGATCACCTACAAGAAGTGGAGTTAGTACAAAGCTCTCTACCATTTGCCCTATAACAAACACTGCAACCACGAGAGTAAGTGGCACGTACCCGTCAAACTGAAAAAAGGCAATAACCATGGCGACTGCAATACCAACAACAAAACCTAAGTAAGGCACAATACTGGCTAGGCCAGCCAATATACCAATTAATAATGCGTAATTTAAGCCCACCGCACTAAGCCCTAGTGCATATATTACGCCCAAACTAAACATGACTAGCAGCTGGCCTCTCATAAATGCGCCCAAAACATCATTACTCTCTGACGCCAGCGCACTAACACGGGGTTGAGCGCTAATGGGCAACAAAGCCTTGATGCGCGCTGTAAGAAGATCAAAATCCCTCAACATATAAAATGCCACCACAGGAACCATGGCCATAGAGCCTAGGGTAGAAATTAAACTCATACTCGATTGTGTAGCATATTGAACCACGCGAGAAATTACCCCGCCTGTTTGTTTCCACTCAGCAGAGAGCCCTTCAGTAACTAGGTCTAAGTTCATGCTTTTAACATCTACACCTAAATTTGACTGCAACCACGGTAACAAAGCGGCATTATACCAGACCTCAATAGTGGGTATCATTTGTACTAAGGTCTGAATCTGCTTAATCATCAAAGGCACAACAACCAATATTATGGCCGCCAACACCAAAATTAACACTACAAATACAATTATCGTTGCAATTGTTCTGCTACATCCTCTGGCTTCTAAACGATCAGCAAAGGGATCTGCCAAGTAGGCGATGCCAATACCTACAACAAACGGCGTAAGCACAGGCTGAAGTAAATAGAGCAACGCTGCTACAATAGCCCCTACAAAAAACAACAACCCTGTCTGAGACTGCGTCATTAGATACATTCCTTATATTAATTCCATTGATAGTGCCATAAAGGACTACTATCAGCGTCCTCCTTGGCATCCATCTTGTCTACAGGTTTTAATCGTCGTTTAAGATCAACAACTGATTTAACTTGAGCTAGATGAGATTGAGCAAATATTCTAAACTCTAATGTAGCGCCACTGGCACTGCGCAGTTGTACCCCTTGAATACCAGCAATGCCCTGCAACATTGCACGTAATTCAACATAGTCCTCAAACTGGGTCACCTGATCTACTCGCAATATAGCAATTTTAGTGTCGTCATCAATTGATGCTTTAATGGCGGTGGCCAAGGCGAATTTTGCTACTAAACTGGATGACAAACGGTCTTGTAAAGGGTCTATTAAAGTGGCTAAGTCCGTGCCTTCAGAAGACCACTGCTGTTCAACTTCGTCCAGCCAAAAATTCCACTCCACCCGCCACAGCTTTTGACTATCTTGGAACATACGACCAACTAATACGGCGTCAGCTTGATAACGGCTGGAGGCGCTTTTAATCGTATCTCTAAACAGCCCCCATAGGGCCCCAGCATTGATAGCAACTTGGTCTTCTAAATCTAATAAAGGCCATAATAACGGCATACCTCGTTGTTCTGCTTGCTGCATGATTTGTGCCACCATAGGGTGGCTATCATCACTAACAATCTGGCGAGTGCCCTGGGTATCTTCCACCAACCAAACTAAGATTGCTGCACGATCAGCTCCCCAAATGGGGAGCCCAGAGTCAGCAATTAGTCGATTAACCTGTAACGCATCAAAGGCTAACTCTATCACCGCTTGCGGCTTACCGTCAGCTAATTGAGTGGTAAAGGAAAAGCGCTGCAAGTAATCGTCTGCGTCTACTAGCGCAGTGCGAATGCGCGGGTTATTTAAGCTCTTTGTTTGTCCAGTCACTTTAACCAACACTTGACTAAGGCCCACCTTTTTCGCCCTCATCAGCTGTGCTTGGGATTGGTCTTCCACGGCAACCTCGGCACTATAGAGGCCTTCTACAGTGACACTAAATGCTGGGGAAGCCAACAACAGTAACAGCAACCCAGAACTTATTTTCCATAATGACTTAGCCACTATTTTTTGCAATATTAATGTCATACAGTATCTTTGGTTATTATTGGATTAGGTATTTTGTCAGTCTAAAGTAAATCTCCCTAACTATAATCAATATGTGTCAGTGCTGCCAGCAACAAAAGTACAAAAAACCTCTAAACTTCCACTATAAGCAGGTGATGAAACATCGGGAGACGTGGTAAAATAAGTCATTCTAACTAAACGACTAAGGTCACCCCCCTGCTATGAGCACTGAAGCCCCTACCCATTCCCTAAGCTATAAAGATGCTGGTGTTGATATCGATGCAGGTAACGCTCTTATTGAACGCATTAAAGGTGTCGCTAGGCGCACCCGTCGCCCAGAAGTAATGGCTGGCCTAGGCGGTTTTGGAGCACTGTTCGAGCTACCCAAGGGGTATGACGAGCCGGTACTTGTATCTGGCACCGATGGCGTCGGCACGAAGTTAAAATTAGCTTTAGAACTTAACCGTCATGATCATATCGGTATCGACCTTGTGGCTATGTGTGCTAACGATTTAATTGTTGCCGGTGCAGAACCATTATTTTTCTTAGACTATTACGCCACTGGCAAGCTAGATGTAGACATTGCAACACGCGTAGTAACCGGAATTGGTGAAGGCTGCGAACTTGCAGGTGCCTCTTTAGTGGGTGGTGAAACAGCCGAAATGCCAGGCATGTACGAAGGTGAAGATTATGATCTTGCTGGTTTCTGTGTAGGCATCGTAGAAAAGAGCAAAATCATAGATGGCAGTAAAGTTGCTTCAGGAGATGTGCTGATCGGATTGCCAGCCTCGGGCCCACACTCTAATGGTTATTCCTTAATTCGCAAAATTATTGACGTGAGCAAAGCCGATTTGCAACAGGACATTGGTGGTGTCAGTTTAGGTGAAGCCCTAATGGAACCGACCCGTATTTACGTAAAAGCTTTGCTAGAATTGTTTAAGCAAGTAGATGTAAGGGCTTTATCCCATATTACTGGTGGCGGTTTACTAGAGAATATACCGCGCGTATTACCAAGCGACAGTGTAGCTGTAATTGATACTCATTCATGGCTGCAACCTGCAGTATTTAAGTGGTTACAAACTAATGGTAATGTAACCGATACTGAAATGTACCGCACATTCAACTGTGGCGTAGGCATGGTGATTGTAGTGGCTGAAGAAGACCAAGCCAAAACCATAGCATGCTTAACTAACGCCGGTGAACAACCGTGGGTTATTGGCCATATTAAACAAAATAATGGCTCTGAAGACGCTGTTATTATGCGTTAATTTAACGCTTGGATACTTAAATGCATGAACCATCCTTACAACAGATACCCCGCCTTGTGGTGCTCATATCTGGCAGTGGCAGTAATCTGCAAGTACTGATTAACGCCATTGCTGATGGCACTATTGCTGCTACTATCGAACTAGTTATTAGCAACAAACAAGAAGCCATGGGCTTAGCCAGAGCGAATAGAGCAGGTATTGCGACTCAAGTCATTAACCACCTTGACTATGGCAGTCGTGAAGCATTTGATCGTGAGTTAATGCATGCCATAGATGATAAACAGCCAGACCTTATAGTTTTGGCTGGTTTTATGCGCATTTTTACGCCCGAATTAACCCATCGTTACGAAGGGCGTATGCTTAACATTCACCCTTCGTTGTTACCCCTGTTTAAAGGCACCAATACCCATGAGCGCGCTCTAGAAGCAGAGGTGGAGCAACATGGAGCCAGCGTGCATTTTGTTTCGAGTGAACTTGATGGTGGGCCTATTGTCATACAAGCATTGGTTCCTGTGCTAAACATGGATTCACCCAGCATATTAGCTAGTCGGGTTTTGGTACAAGAGCATATTATTTACCCTATCGCTATAAAGTGGTTTTGTGAGGGACGTCTAAAACTTCACAACAACACCGTATTAATGGATGGCCATAGCTTACCTACTCAGGGAATGCCGTTCCAATGTTAAAGTGAGAGCTTGATATTCATATCTCAAGGAAGTGCAATGTCATATGTGAAGCAAACTTTGTTTAATGCTACTAGCCTAGCCGGTCTATTCCTGGTGTTATTATGGAGTAGCAACAGCATAGCTGAGCTGCGCACTTTTCAAGCCATTTACACCAGCCAGTGGGACTTGGGCATCAGCCTGTCAGGCAAGGCAGAACGCAGCCTAGTTAAGAACAGTGATGGCAATTATCGCCTCACTACAGAAGCCAGTGCAATGATTGCTTCCCTCACTGAATCTTCATTATTCAGCCTTTTAGATGATCAACTTCAACCTATCCATTACAGCTACCAGCGAAAAGTTTTTAACAACAAGCGTAACGTAGAAGTGGCATTCGACTGGCCAAACAAAAAAGTTAAGAACACCGCAGAGGGGTCTTCCTGGCTGATGGATATCATGCCACACACGTTAGATAAACAAAGTGTGCAGTTACGCTTGCAGCTTGACTTGGCAATCACCCCAGTAGTTGAGGGACAAATTTATGCCTACGAGGTAGCTGATGGTGGACTACTTAAAACCTATCGCTTTATTGCTGATGGTGAAGACCTCATTGAAACAGCCTTGGGCACGTTTAAGTCTGTGCGTATTAAGCGTGATAGAGGTGAGGATACTGACCGAGAAACATGGATTTGGTTTGCGCCAGAACTGGACTATACCATTGTCCGCATTGTGCAAAAAGAAACTGACGGCA